>JABLTO010160756.1_pt1 | contig 54014 bp, 51 predicted proteins | sample 7160091 | NCBI WGS metagenome assembly JABLTO01 (sample SAMN14651225, study PRJNA627086) | human gut metagenome | isolation source: feces | host: Homo sapiens
CCGGCTGTGCAATTGGAATCGGAAATGTGTGGAAGTTTCCGTATGTCGTCGGGCAAAACGGCGGCGGAGTTTTTGTGTTGATCTATCTGATATTCCTTGCTATACTGGGAATCCCGGTGTTAACCATGGAGTTCGCGATTGGCAGGGCGGCGCAGAAAAGTCCGGTCAAGATGTACCAGGAGCTGGAGCCGAAAGGAACTGTCTGGCATATACACGGCAAGGCAGCAATGATAGGCGGGTACCTCCTGATGATGTTCTATACAACAGTTGCCGGCTGGATGGTAAGGTACTTTGTTTCAACTGCAGCCGGCGATTTGTCAGGCCTGGACGCTTCGGGGATATCCCAGAAGTTCAATCAGATGCTTTCCGACGCTCCTATGATGATACTTTATATGGGTATAGTAATTGCGGCGGCGGTGTTAGTGTGCTCCATTGGACTAAAAAACGGGCTTGAGCGTGTTACCAAGGTAATGATGCTGGCACTCCTCGGAATAATGGTTATCCTCGCGATAAACAGTTTCTTCATGCCCGGCGGAGAACAAGGAATTGCATTTTACCTCATGCCGAATTTTGAAGAGGTTCAGAAAATAGGCATTGGAACCATAATCGTGAACGCCATGAACCAGGCGTTCTTTACCCTGAGTCTTGGAATAGGCGCGATGGCGATATTCGGAAGCTACATCGTCAAGGAAAGATCACTCCTCGGTGAATCGGTCAATGTTGCGATTCTGGATACTCTGGTAGCGCTTTCCTCCGGACTTATCATATTCCCGGCGTGCTTTGCGTACGGCGTAGACGTGGACAGCGGTCCGAGCCTTATTTTCATTACGCTGCCGAATATATTCAACAACCTCCCGCTTGGCAGACTGTGGGGAAGCCTTTTCTTCGTGTTTATGTCATTTGCGGCGTTGTCTACTGTATTGGCTGTTTTTGAGGAGATCACAGCATGCACGCAGGATCTGTTCGGTTGGGGACGAAAGAAGTCCTGCATTGTAAACGGAATTCTCCTGTTTGTGCTCTCCCTGCCGTGCAGCCTTGGATTCAATCTGCTGAGCTTCATTCAGCCGCTTGGCGAAGGAACAAATATCATGGATCTCGAGGATTTTATCGTCAGCAACCTGATACTTCCGCTTGGTTCCCTGGTAATTATACTGTTCTGCGTGCTGAAAAAGGGCTGGGGCTGGGATAATTACATCAAGGAAGCCAACACAGGCAAGGGTCTGAAAATGAAGAACTTTATGAGAGGTTATGTGACCTGCGTTCTTCCCGTAATGGTGATAGTTCTTTTCGTAATAGGAATTATCAGGACATTTGCTCAGTCGTGATTATAACCGCACAATAAAAAGTCATAACTGCAGTTAATTAAAAAAATGTGGGGGAAAACTCTTATGTTTCTCAGACAAACTTCGTTTGTCTCCTCGACCCACACCCCTTTAGCGCCATTGAATTGTTTAACTGCGCGCCAGCGCGCAGAGTGGTGAGAGCTCTGTTCTGTCGTTAGTTTGGCGCAAAACATAACATCATGCTTATAGCAGGCGGTGATATGTTGTGCCAAACTAGCCCCTCTGGCGCTTCGCGCCACCTCCCCCACAGGGGGAGACACCTCACACTCCCGCTTCCTTTTGTAAGCAAAAGGAAGCGAAAACCAATACGCTACGCGAAAATAAAAACTTTATCGACAGTCTGAAGTGCTGCCCAACTGGCAGCACTTTTTGCATTTTATCGTATGGTCACCTCTAAAACCCTTGTTTGAGTGAAAATGTGTATAGCACACCGACTGCTTCTTTCAACGAGCGAAATTTCTGATGCGACGGCGTCCATGCCGTCGCCCGGTTATTTCGCTCTGCAACATCGTGTTGCACCTCCTCGTAAGGCATACAGCCTTACGAGGAGGCTTTCATCGCATTCGGCGCACTCTACCCATTTTCACTTTTCAAATCGGTTTTTAGAGGTTCCCTTACATCATATTCAAGCGTGCTGGGGTGCGATTCCGGAACGTCCTGGAAGCTGCCCTGGACGACGGCGAGCGCGTCGGCAAGCGCAATGCAGTCGGCGAGGAGCAGCGCTGGCTCAGGCTCCGTGAAGAGCTTCGCTCACATGTTACCGAGCCGCGCGAACGTCTTGTTGGCTTCCGCGAGGGGAGCCATGTTTTCCACGGCGCGTTTCAGCTGGAAATCCTCCGCAATCGACGCGCAGCCTGCCGAGGCGCGGTCGTATAGCCTGTCGTGGAGTTCGTAAAATGGCGTTGTATTCATAGTTCCGCGCCTCCTTCAGCATAGTTTGGTGATTCCGTCCGGGTGGACAAGCGACATCGGGCAGAGCAGAATATGGTGCTCCTGCGGGATATAGTGGAGCAGTCCGAAAATCGCTCCGCCGCGCAGATGGCGGCTGTCCGTCACGGCAAGGACATCAGCATACGGTTCGGACAGGGTGTTTTTAAGCTCGTTCTTGGCGGCTTTTACGGCTTCGGAGATACTCGTTCCCGCCCTTTCGATGATAAGCTTGCAGGCGTTCTGGTCGGCGGCAGCGCTGCTGACCGAGTAGACTCCGCGGTCGAGCATATCCTTTACGAAGCTCTCCGCGAGGTCAAGCCCCTCAAGCTGCTTTCTGAGCATCTTTTCGGCAGCCGATTTATTCTGCTTCGGGGATGCCGGCTGAGCCGTGGAGCGTTCGGCGCGCTTTGCGGCTTTTTTCCTTTTCTGTGCGATGTCCTCGGGGATATCCGAGGTTTCAAAGTTTTTCCCCGAGAGCCACTCCATCATAAGCGCAAGGCTGTGTTTACATGGAAACTGGCGGCTCGGGCAGGAGCATCTGAATACCTGAGTTTCTCCCGAAAAATCCGCCGATGTGTTGTATGGATTTTTCCCGCTGCCGCGGCATTCCCCGAAAATCAGCGTTTCGTCCGCTGTTTTGCGCAGGTTGGAGAATTCGCCCTGGGAGCATATTTTTTTCGCATTCGATACCGCCGCCGGATTTTTGGCGCGGCTGAGCGTATAAGTTCATCTGTAACGATTTGTGCTGTTGGCATCGCTTCCCTAAAAAAAGATAATATGATTATGATGGAAAACAATGGTAAATGCAATGCGTTATTCTCCCAAATTGATTATGAAGCGCAAAAACCGGATCAAATTCCGTCAGCACTGTGGATACGGCGGTAATTCCCACCGCCATCAGTACCGCTCCTTTAAATAAAACAGCGCCGTCCGGCTCTGCCACCACTTTTCTTCCCTTCATTCTTAAATCCGAAAACAATCCCATGGCTTTCCTCCGATGCCCCGTTGTATACAAAATCTGCTTCGCCATCAGTGTATCACAGACAGCAAAGCAGATGCAAGTTTTTATTCCATATTATAGTAATATAATAATTGTTTTTACATATATTTTACATCTTATTCACAGGTATTCCGTTTATACCTGCCTTCTCTTTCTGCCCGTCAATCGCCGCATGCAGACTGACAAATAAATCCTGATACTTTAACGGCTGTATCTCCACTCTGGTTACCGCCGCATACAAGGATACCGGAATTTCCCTGCCTTCAAACGAAACCGTTTCTCCGTTCCGCCGCAGAATGGCGGCTGCCGTTTCCTGCGCGTATGCTTCATCCCCGGAATTGGTCAGCAGTACAAATTCATCTCCCCCAATCCGGAACATGACATCCTCTTCTCCCGCCGCCTCCGAAATCCGTTTCATGGCTTCTAAAATAGCCAGGTCCCCCGCCTTCCGGGAAATCTCGTTAATCGGTATCAGATGGCAGATATCACAACACACAAAATAACAGTTTTTTCTTTCCTGCAGCAAATCGTACAATTCGCTGATGTCTACATTTTTCTTCATAGAAATTGCTCCCTCCATAGGTACGGCAGCAAACCGCGGATAAAGCTCCGTAAAACGGTATTGCTTTGCATACTCCGACGGATTGCAGTGCCAGACCTGCCTAAATGCCCTGGTGAAAGCCTCGTGGGACTGATAACCCAAAGAAAGCGCCAGATGTAAGATATTGACGTCCTCCTTCTGCAGTTTTCCTGCCGCAATCACCATTTTTCTCCGCACCACGTAATCGTGAACGGAAATGTTGTTTACATTTTTGAAAAGCTTTTCTATGGAAGATTTGGAACAATAGCAATATGCCGCCACATCCTCTGTCTTAAGGCTGCCCTGTAAATTTTCCTCTATATACTGCAGTGCCCTTGTCAGAAGCTGCAAATGCTCCATACGCCGTTTCCCCTTCCTTACGATATCGTAAGTCTATTGTAGCCCTGTTCCCCTGTAATTTCTTGATATTTTGCGTAAACTTTTCTGTCCGAACAGAAATTGCATAATCCGCCATTATCCAGAAATGAATAGGATGACCTGCTTATTGTCCCGGTCATCACTCGTTCTGCGTGCAGTTTGCCGCATCGATGGCAAGCACCAGAAGCAGACCGTCAATTTCATCCTCCGGGTCTGCAATATCAATCACATACGTGTCGCCCCAGGTGAGGAGTTTCTTGGAAATATGTATCACGGAACTGCAGGCATCGTAAACATCATAATCCCAGCCGAGGAAGTCCCCTTCCACATGCCAGCCCCGGTAATCAATTTCGTACTGGGGATGGAAAAAGGAAAATTTCTTCTTGATAATGCCCCGGGTCTCACCGTCCACTTCAATTTCAAAAGTGGGCAGAAATGTAAACATTTTCTGGTGGATAATGCCGATTTCCCGGTCGTTATTGTCGTACACATGAAGCTGGTGCGTCAGGGAAAAGAACTCCGCTTTTACAAAATATTTCGGGTTGTTCCATTCATCATAAATGTCATAGGTGTCTGTCCAGGAAAAAATTCTCTGTTTAATAAGAAGCTGCATACTTATACCTCCTTACGCATCGGAACGGGAATAGGCGTTTTTCATTTCATTGCTAAGCTCATACAAAACCTTGTTAAGGGTGTCCTGCGCGGCTTTTCTTGCCATTTCGGCTACTGCTTCGTTGGCTTCTTTTTTCAGTGCCATACGCTTTTTGCTGTCTGTTTCTTTTTCGGTGGCGCCGCTCTTTGCTTCGTCTTCCACTGCCGCTAACTTTTCATCATACCGGTTAATCAGCTCATGTCCCTTAGAGAGTACGTTTTCCTGGTATCTCTCAATATGGAACACCGATTTTTTGTAAGAAGCATCTGCCATAGCGGCAATCATCCGGCTTACCCAGTAGAAATTGTCCGTGGACGCATCCTCCGTCGTGTTGGAAACATAATCCGGAGTTTCTTCCACATCCGCATAAAACGGCAGCATCACATTAAAAGCATTGGACGCAAAAGCAATCCACTGCAAGGTCCGGAAATCCTCCGCCCTGTCGGGACGCATCTGGATAAGCGCCATAAAATCGTTCCGGTTAATACCGATGGAACGGAATGCTCCCTTCATGGATTTATCCCCGTAGGACAAATACGGATCGTAGGGCGTGCCCTGGAAATGGGAAGAAAGTACATATTTTACATCTTCCACCGTTATCTTTTTCTCCGGAATCAGACACCAGGGAAGGTCGTCGGAATACGGGGAATAATCGGCATCCTCGCCATCCCAGATGCAGGTGCCGGGATTTAAGTACCGCTCCATAAACCATGCACGGGGCGTATTGTATACATGGTCGGCATCGTCATGGCTGCCGAACGCATCTCTCGGATTGAAAATATTCTCCGGCTCTTCCTCCGTGCGGATGGTAAGGTCCAGATGATGCTTTGCCATAAATTCCTTCATGTCCGCGGAGCACATATATTCCTTCTGTTCCGTCAGGGCATCCTCGATATCGAACCAGTCGATGCCAAGCTGGTTGGGCATCACCACATATGCCTCGTCCGGCACTCTTCTGGCAATCCAGTGATGTCCGCCAATGGTTTCCAGCCACCAGATTTCATTCACATCCTGGAAAGCAATGCCATTCATCTCGTAAGTACCGTACTGTTCCAGCAGGCTGCCCAGGCGCTTTACACCTTCCCTGGCGTTGTGAATATACGGAAGCACTAAGTAAACAATATCCTCTTCCCCAATTCCGCCGGGTATTTCTTTCCCCATCTCGGTGCCGTTTCCGCCGGACGCCGCATTATTTTCACCTGTTGCTTTCTCACCGAGTGCCGTATCGTTTTCACCTGTTGCTTTCTCACCGAATGCTGTATCCTTCTTCGCCGGAATATATTCCACCAGAGGGTCAGCTCCCAGCACCCGCGGATTAGAGGTAATGGTTTCCGTTGCCGTCATTCCTACGCCCGCTTCGTTGACGCCGCTGGCTGCCCAGATGCCCTTGCCTTTTAGTGCATTCGGCACTGCAGTATAACGCATGGGATTGCCCGGCAGAGGTATCTCCACATGGGAAATCACGGATTTATACACCTTTGCCTGCTCCTCCGGATGCATCACCTGAAATTTCTTCGGGGTGTAGCTTCCCGACCCGGAGTCATCGTTTCTTGCAATCATAGTAGAGCCGTCATAAGAGGCCTTTTTTCCTACTAATATTGTTGTACATGCCATAGTTTCTGTTCCTTTCTATTTCTTTCTGTTTATAGTCTCTGTTTCTTTACGCCTGCAGCTTCTGTTTGTTCATATATAGTTTCCGTTTGTTTCTTCCTGTTGTTTCCATATTCTTTAATACTATGTTCTATTTTACACGGTTTTCGGATTTGTTTCCATAAGTTCTTTATTTTCCTTCACAAAATGTCCTTCACAGATTTCTTTTCACAAATTGTCTTTCACAAATTGTCTTTCTCAAATTTCTTTCGCAAGCAGCTTCTTATAGCCGGCATCAATGCCGAACGCTCCCAGCGGAGCCGTAATTAAAATAGCCAGCACCGCCACGGAAAGCACGATTTTTCCGCAGGAAAGCCCCATTGCCATAGGCACGGAACCGATGGCAGCCTGCACCGTAGCCTTGGGCAGATAGGCAAGAACGCAGAATAACCGTTCCTTTCCGGAAAGTTTCGTGCCAACCAGGCAGCAAAGCACTCCCACGGAACGAAAGGCGAGCGCAATGAAAATCATGGCTACTGCCGCTCCGCCTGCGCTCAGCGTGTAGCGGATGTCCACTGCGGCTCCCACTAACACAAACAAAATAACCTCCGCCGCAATCCACAACTTTCCGAACTTTTCCGACAGTCTTTTCGACACAAATTCCGTGCTTTTCAGTTTCAGCACACATGCCATACTGACAACGGCAAGCAGCCCGGATACGGATACGATGTTTTTGCACCATTCTTCAATCGCAATCAGCAGGAACGAAACGCCCAGCACAATCACCACCTTCGTGCTGTTCCGCACACAGTTTTTATGGGCATACACCGTTTCAAAAAACAGCGCCAGCGCATAACCCGCCAATGCGCCGAGCAGCACGCCAAGCACAATGGAAACGGGAATATTTATAAAGTCCATGGCATTGGCATGCCCGCCCTGCGCCATATTTGCAAAAGTGGTAAACAGGACAATGACAAAAATATCATCGCAGGATGCCCCCGCTAAAATAAGCTGCGGAATACTTTTTTCCGTTCCGTATTTCTGCTCCATAAGCTGTACCATGCGGGGCACCACAATCGCCGGAGAGACCGCTCCCAGAACCGCTCCCATGACAACCGCCTCAATCCGGGTTATGCCAAGCAGATATGGTGCGAACAGAAAATATCCTAAAATTTCAAAGCTCGCAGGCAGACAGGACATCAGCACCGCGGGCCGTCCCACCTTCTTCAAATCGGCTATATTCAGTGAAAGTCCCGCTTTCAGCAGGATAATAATCAGTGCCATTTTACGGAGTTCCGCCGAAATGGACAAAATCGAAGGGTCTAACCAGTCCAGTACATAAGGTCCTAATACGATACCGGTGAGCAGCATTCCCACAATCCGCGGGAGTCTGCATTTCTGACAGATTGCCGCCATGGACAATCCGACCAAAAAGATGAGTGCAAGTGATGTTAACATAAAAAGCTCCTTTCCTATAAACAATAAAAGCTGACAATTTCTGCGACATTGCATCACAGAAGTCATCAGCTTACTAAGCGGTTTAGGTTTCCCAAGGGAGAACTTCATTCCCTGAAAATTATTTCTAATTTACTTTCTGTATAAATTACTTTCTGCCAGTTATCATACCGCTTCGCCCGATAATATGCAAGTGTTTTTTACAGCTGTATCTCACTCTATTCCTCACTCCATACCCCGCATTTTAAAGCAAATCACATACATATTATTTTTTGCTGCTCACTTTTTCCCATGATTTAAAGCATTTTTTTATTTAAGGCTTTTTTGCTGTTTCTGATTCTTTACATTTTAAAGCATTATATCATTTATAGCCTTTTTGCTTCTTTTTATTTCACACTTTTTAAAGCATTTTCTTGTCTTATTCTATTTTGCTTCTTTTTCTTTTAAGTTTCAGGAAGCATTTCTTCTCATTTAGAAGATTTGCTTCTTTTCCTTCCTACTTCCTTGGAGCATTTCTTCTCATTTGAAAGATTTGCTTCTTTTCTCTACAGGGATCCTATAAGTTCATATTTCATATAATTTGTACATTGCAGTCATGAGCCACCTTGCAGGATTTTTGTTCTTTCTTCTATTAAATTGCAAAACTGTTCTTTCATATATTCCGGCAATAGGGATTGCTCACACATACCGGTATACAATTCTTTCATGGAAATAAATTTCTCTATCATTTTTTCTGCAGATACCTTTTGCAAACCACATTCTTCCGCGAACACAGAGAAATCCTTTCTCCGTATATTCAACTTTTTTCCATTCATCGTCAGTGCAAGCTGCTCTTTATCCTCCGGCATAACCACATTTACCGGCAGAAGATCATACGCCGGGGATAAATGGTATTCCCCGCTGCCCTCCTCACTTTCTATCAGGGAAAAGTTTTTCAGGTGCATATCCGAATTCCCCACCATAAAAGAAAATACCAGACGCATAAACATTTCCGCTCTGTCGAGCCCTTTGGTGGAAGAATATTTTTCAATAATTTTAGCACATCGCTCATAAGAACCTTTATATTTATCCTGTGTAAGTCTGAGGTCTAACTGGCAGAAATCCTCCATTGCCAGCATGGCAACTCCATTTTTTCCCCAGATTCTGTCCACCCGCCTGGTAATATATGCCAATTCATCCTGTAATGGCATCAGAGCATGCGGCACTGTAGCAATACCCGCTTTATCCGCCATGTTCATCACAAGCTGTTCCGCTTCCGGTAATGCTACAAACTCTTCCACCTGCGGCTTCAAAATATAACCGGTCGGATAATTCACCAGCGTAAGTCTCGGCTTTTTCGCATCCGAAAATAAGTGCAGTGACATTTTTTTCTGTACTCCCGGCACCGTGAGACCTTTTTGCACACTGTTTTCTGCAAGAACCTCCAGATGTTCCTTATCTACTTCAAGTACCGGCAGTTTATCGGTTCCAAAGAAATTTCGAATGCATCCTTTATGCCATCCATTCTGCAAATTCTCCGATGAAAATTCCTTTCCGCAACACAAGCATTTCATTCTTTTTCTCCTCTGATACTTACATTTCCTATGCTGTCCCTGCAGGCAATGAGCAGTAGTCCAAACCTGTCATTCCTGTCAACTTTCCAGTTACGGCTGACCACATCAAGCAGCCACCCCTCCGGTATCAGTCCGTCAAAAAACGGAAACAAAATATTGGATGTATATTGTTTTCTGCTTAAGGGCATTGTCAGAGAAACCGCACCGGCATCCGTTTTTTCCATATAGTCATCATCATAAGTAAAGAGGTAGCCCTCGTCCGTTTCACTGAGCTGTCCGGCATATACATTTCTCACATACACATACGCAGTTCTGAATATTTCCATCAGCGTTCATCCTTTCTGCCCGGCACCGCCTCATAATCAAACATGGCAAGTGCAATATTAACTTTATCCATCCGAACCGTTTCCTTGCCTTGTTCCAATTCTCTCACAAACCGGAGTCCCAGACCGGACCGCATGGCAAACTCCTCCTGAGTAAGCCCTGCTGCCCTTCTATGTTCCTTTACAAATTGTGCTATCCTGTTCATTGCTATTATTTCCTTATTATCAGTTTTTATTATTCATTTTATACCCTATAAGGTATAAAGTAAAGTGTTTTATGTTGTTTTATACCCGATAGGGTGTATGAACAATCTATTTATATGCTTCTATACCCTATAAGGTGTATGGGCAATATATTTATGTATCTTTATACCCTATAGGGTATAGTTTTATTGTGATTTTTTATACTGTTTCATGATAAAACATTGCAAACTACATCCGAAAAATTAATTTCTTATTCTCCATAAAATTACTCTCCAAAAGATCAGAATGCCATTATTTGTCATTCACGGATTCAGCCTAAATGGTGCGCCTGTTTCCTTTCCCAGTGTAAAAACAAGCATCTCTGGAAATTCTCTTTCGGTCATTACCCTATATTCTGTTTTAGCAGGTTCTATTACAAAAAAATTATTTTCACTTGCTAAGAGCAGTTTTTGACATGTGGTGGTTTTTCCTCCACCAGTTACACCGGTCACAAAAATATGCTTATCAAAATATACCGGAATGTTTGAAACCCCATTTTCTCCATCGAGCACAACTCCACTCTGTACTAAATGTCCTAATGCAATTGGTTCTTTCAAGGGTGTATTTATATTCAAACCAAATTCCACTTCTTCTCTAAGAGCTAATCCTACAACTTCCTTCTGCGGTAATCCGGCAATTAGGCTTACCTCCTTTGATGACATCCAATTTTCCAGAAGTGCTTTGTTTGAATTAACAAAAAATTGTGAGCACGCTGTCCTTATTTCAGTTTCACTTTCATTTGATTCCCCATCAAAAATAATAATGGGAACTTGTAATCGTTTCAGTAAACGCATTTCTTCCACATTGGTCGAAAAAGCTTTTAAGGGCATTCTGTTACCAGCTTCACCACCATATACAGACTTAAGCGTATTTTCAAGTTTTATCAGTGATGCCGGATTTCTTCCTAATAATACTGTAGAGGTGATAAACAACCCTTTTCCCAGGCCGTAATCAAGGCGTGGGAGAATCACATCATCCATATATTTTATCAAATCTTGTACCTTCTTATTGACCACTTCCAAGGTAGTGGCACTTCCTGTATTTTGTCCAGTTTGTGTGGATTCCGTACAAGAATTGCTCTCAGATATCGACTTTGAGTCACTTGTACTCGTAGAGGTACTCTCATTTTCAGACTTTGATGTTCCTTTAGAATGATTCTTATCTTCGTGACTTCCCGCGCTTCCTCCCTCAGAACTCTTTTCTTTTACAGTGTTATAACTTGTTCCTTTATTTGTGCCAACTGTTACTCCATCGGAATCACTTGTTGATGAACCGGTTCCCTTTTGCTCAGATTTTGAACTGCTCGTCCCTTCTGATTTAGAATTTCCTTTTGTTCTTGATTCACTGGTCCCTGTGCTCTTACCGTTAGATTCCTGCACAGAAGATTTCCCAATAGCATCCTCTCACCCACAAGGTAATAAAATTTCTAACCTACGCCAATGCAGCACTATTCTTATCCGCTTCATATGTATCATTAATTTCTTCCAGTACACTTCTAATGCTATCAATCATTTGTTCCGAAGAAAGATTATGTATGACCTCTCGCTTTGAAGTTTCTGTTTCAATTATTGGTGTTAGCAGTTTTCTTGCAAATTCTTTTCTATCACTACTAGCAAACATATCTTTTAGTACTTTGCCATCTAACTTATCTCTTAATTTATCTACAGCTTTTTCTGCTTCTTTATTGTTCAAAAGATATTCCGATGCCATATCAGTAAATACATCTTGAATTATTTTAACCATCTCGTCAGCATCATCTTCTATAAATTCTCCAACGACAGCATTAGAAACTTTTCCGGCCGCTGCTCCTCCAATAAGAGAACCCGCGATACCTCCAATAATAGTTCCAACACCTGGAAATATTGCAGAACCCGCAGCTGCACCGGCAAGCCATCCACCTGTACCACCGCCTACTGTTGCCGCCGTTCCAATCATATTCTTAAATAACTGTTTTCCTGAAATTCGCCCTCTGAAAATATTTGCAACATCAAACGAAGATAATACTACAAATGTTACACCAGCTGTTATTGCATTTCCTCGAAGCAACTTAGCTGCGCTTTTCATGGCAGCCGCACCATATATCGGTTTAGACCCTGCTCTAAAAGCATTAATTAATACTGCTGATGCTTTTGGTCCCATCACAGACACAACGGCCTCTGAACTTCCAACTAAAGCACTATTTAACCCTGCTTTTGATAACTGTGCAGCTATAACAGAGGTAACAAATGCTGTACCTCCAACTTTAATACCCGAATAGGTTGCAAGTTTAATTGCATCATTAAAATCTTCTCCATTCCATACAGATGTTGCCAATGTTATCATTGCCGTCACTCCAAATGCAGATGCTGCAATTATTACTCCATTAACCGCATCATATGATAAGGATTCAATTGTACCTGCCTTAGCAATGTTTTTGACTTGTGCATAAGTAAAATTACCTTTTCGAACAATATTTTTTGCCTCGTCAGGGTCTGAAACCCCTTTAACTTGACCTCTACGGATTTTCTCTTCCATTTCCCTTAAAGCGTCTTCATATTTGTCCGATGGGACCTCAATCTGCATAGGCTTTCCATCAATCATGTATCTAAAATTGCCTTTGCCGCCGTCTTCAAAACACTCATTTATACATTTTGAACCCGTAGCACAATATTTTGACTGAATATAAACCCCATCCACTAATCTATCTGCACCATTTTTTGCATTATCATCTCCTACAATCTTTGCATCATGCCCTGTAATTTTATCATAGAGCGTATTTGCACGTTCAGCTGCAAATCCATGTCCCTGACGTGCATGAAATTTTTCCTCTTCAAATTGATTATTAACTATATGATACGCGCCAAGTCCCAGACCTCCGGCTTCAGCGCCAGCGTTATTATGTTCTTTTTTCTGTTCTACAGTTTTTTCACTGGCTTTAGTTTTTGAGTCATAATCTTTCATAATTTCCAAAAAATCTTTTAATGGAGTCTTATTTATGAAAGTAGATGTAAGCGATATTACTGTGTCATCATATTGGGTAATTTCCAAAACACGCTCGCAATCCTTTTTATAAATATTAGTAATTTTCATTGATTTTATATCGTCATACCAAATTTTCTTTGGCTTTTCTAGCATATCTAAGTAATAAACCTTATCATCTGTGAAAATATAGCCATTCTTTCCACTCCCCAATACTGTGGTGTCAAAAAAGCCAATTATTGATGTTCTATCAATTCCGGATGCAAATGTCTTTATGGCATTATCAATTTTTTTACTTGGAATATTTCCCTTAATATGATAAGTAAAGCCTTCAGCAATTTTTCCCAAATACTTTCTCATTATCTCTATTTTTTCTTTATGATATTTCCCCATAGTTTTTTCCTCATAGGTTATCCATTATTGCTTTACCAATTTTTTCTGCATAACAATGCATCAATTCTTGCAAATAAAATCCATTAAGTTTATTTTTTTCTGTCAAAGACTCAAACTGTTTATCTGAATAGTTAATTGATTCAGACCACAATTCGCTTATTTTTTCTTTGCTCGGAAAACATTCTGGTAATAATTCCCTAAGTTTTTCTTCTATATATATTTTTTTTGCCGCAATAATTTCTTTCTTTTTATCATGACTAGCTAAAAAAGGAAAATTGTATCGAGTAGTTTCTTCAATGATACGATTAATTTTCAATTCAATATCTTTTTTCATTTCTAATGGCAGTTCCATATTCTTTCCTCCCACTTGTATTCGCTACAACCTTGAATAAGAAACTAAGTTCTAACTGAAATATCGTCTAATAACGTAAAATTGATTTCATCCTCAGCAGACATCATCTTCAGCCTGTATACCTTCTTAAATTCTTTTCATTTTAGGGCTTTGTTAAAGGCATTCTACCAAATTGCATAGACAAATTCTGTCATTCTGCTCGTACTGTGTATACGTTCCAACAAATGATACTAATTATACAACATTTTAGGGTGTTTTGTCGATTATTATATCTTCTTGAAACAAGGGTAAATCTTCCCTTTCTTTATTCCTAAATGTCAAAACAAAACCCCGGTCTCACCTGAAACAAAACCCCGGTCTCACCTGAAACGAAACCGGGGTTTTGCCTCTATATTGATTACAAGAAAACTAAGTCTGTCAGGCAGTGTCCAGCCTGATTTTGATCTTAAGTTTTTTGTTCTTAAGCCTTTTGCTTTTAAGCTGCCTTTTCGGAGTTCTTCTTGCTCTTGGCGTAGCTCTTGGTGGAGTTTACGACAATGATAAGGCCGAGAACGATAAGCAGGACAGCGATGATTAACTGTAAGCCGTTGGCAATGAATACCTTGCCCCAGGTGGTTTCGCCTGCGGGAATGGTAACGGCTGCGGCGTTCTGGATAGCCTTAACCATTGCGATAAGACGCTGTACCAGAGCGGTAAAGGTTACACAGAGCATAATGATAAGGGGCGGGAACAGCATCTTGTTGCTGCGGCCGGTTACCTTTAAGAATACGCAGAGGGTAATCAGTACCAGAGCGCTTAATAACTGGTTTGCGGAACCGAACAGCGGCCAGATGTTTGCATAGCCGATTTTGGTCAGCACATAACCGCAAAGCAGGGTAACGATGGTGGAGAAATAGGTGTTGCAGAAAAGCTTTCTCCAGGGAGCGGCATGCTCCATATCGTCTACGCTGAAAAGTTCCTGGAAGCTCATACGTCCGATACGTGCTACGGCATCCAGACTGGTAAGAGCCAAAGCGGATACACACATGGTCATGAATACGGTTGCTGCGTATTCGGGAATACCGAACATTTCAAAGAAACCTGCAACACCGCGGCTGAAAATCTGGAACGGAGTACCTGTTGCTGCGGTTCCGTCTGCAGCGGCTGCCGCACCGGCAACACAAAGAGCAAGGACTGCCAGTAAGCTTTCCAGAACCATGGCACCGTAGCCAACCTTTAACATATCCTTTTCATTCTCAACGGTCTTTGAGGAAGTACCGGAGGAAACCAGGCTGTGGAAACCGGAAACGGCACCGCAGGCAACGGTTACAAACAGAATGGGGAACAGAGTTCCTAATTTATCGTTGGTAAAGCCTGTAAATACAGGAAGGTTCATCGTAGGATGTGCTACGAAAAGTCCGATGACCGCGCCGGCAATCATGCAGATAAACATGAATGTCGTCATATAGTCACGGGGCTGCTTTAAGAGCCACATGGGAAGTACGGCTGCGAAGAAAATATAAACAAAGGTGATGTAGCTCCAGGTATCTTTGTTGAAGATTAACGGGAAGTTCATACCGATGGCAAAAGATGCAATGATGCAGACAATGCCGACTACGGCTTCTTTCCAGCCGGAAAGATTGAATTTTTTCTGCAGTAAACCAAATACAACGGCAAATACCATGAACATGATGGAAACCATACCGGCTGCGCCGTTGGTCTTTGCGGCGTCGGCTAACTGTGTGGTTCCGTCCACTACGGTATACGCATTGAAGGTTCCGGCTACCATATCGGCGAAAGCTGCGGTAACAATCAAGGTAAACAGCCAGCAGAACAGAAGAAAAATCTTACGTCCGAATTTGCCGATGTATTTTTCAATCAGCATACCCATGGACTTGCCTTCGTTTTTAACAGATGCATACAGGGCACCAAAGTCGGTAACGGCACCGAAGAATACGCCGCCGATCAGAACCCAGAGCAGAACAGGTAACCAGCCGAAAGCTGCTGCCTGAATGGCACCGGTGACAGGGCCTGCGCCCGCGATGGATGAAAACTGATGGCTGAAAACGGTCCATCCGTTTGTAGGTACATAGTCTTTGCCGTCCTTAAATTTGACAGCGGGTGTTTCTGCTTTCGGATCAATACCCCATTTGTTTGCCAGCCAGCGTCCGTAAAATACATACGCTGCTATTAAAACAACTGCTGCGATTAATACGATTACAAGTGTGTTCATAATTACTTCTCCTCTTTTCTTTTTGTCTTTATAGGAAAATTCAACAAAATTTCCTATAAAGCAATAAAAAACCTCCGTCCCTATACATCATCCCATGGATTCTGCACAAAGACGAAGGTTTATCATTTACATTACTTCCGCGTTACCACTTTGTTTGCCGGTTGCCCGACCTCTCTCCTGTCACCTGAACATCGAATCTGTCAGAAGACATGTCCCTTTAACGGTGGATACCGGCTTTCACTACTGGACACGATACATCAAGCATTCCTTTTACGGCTGGTAAAAGCCTTGCCGTTTCTCACGGAATGATGCGTCTTTCATAAAAGCAGCTCGCAGGTGAGGGCCCTCCCATTCCTTGCTGCCGATTCTCACAATTTACGGCTTTCTGTAAGCGGTGATAAGGGGAAGTCATTTCCTGTTCCTCGCATTTGTTTGTTGAATTGACTATACAATAGTCTTTTGAAAAGCATTTGTCAACAGTTTTTTTTAATACTTTTTTAGATATTTGCATTAAATAACATCAATCTCCGGTATTCTCCACCTTTTTGTGGATGGCTTCCATACGGGCATCCAGCATGGCGCTGACTTCTGCGCACTGCTTCAGATCATGGGCTGTTTCTTCCGTGATGGTGTAGTCCTTTTTGTAGCGGATTTTGTGCTCCAGACTTGCCCACCAGTCCATGGAAATAGTACGGAACTGCACCTCCACCTTCATGAACTTCTTCTGGTTGTGGAGGAAAATCGGTGTTTCCACAATCAGATGCAGACTACGGTAACCGTTGTCCTTCGGATGCTCTATATAGTCCTTTTTCGCAATCAGCACAATATCATCCTGTTTTAAAAATGCCTCGGAAAGCATATAAATGTCGGAAGGAAAGGAACAGATGACACGCACACCGGCAATATCAAATAGATTCTGTTCGATACTTTCCGTAGTTACACTGATGCCTTTCCGGTAACATTTTTCAAGGATACTTTCCGGTGATTTCAGCCTGGTCTTTATGGTCTCAATGGGATTGCGGTCATATTGCATGGACAATTCCTCATTAAGAACACTGAATTTTGTTTCTACCTCCATCATGGCACACCGGTAATAAGACATAAGCTCCCGGTATGGCATGGATTTTTTCTGGGCAAACTGCTTTACATCCGGTCTGTTTACCTGGGATAGAAAGAGCTGCTCCATATGTTTATTTGTATGTTCTGACATAGACAAACCGATATCTCCTTTCGCCTGTACCGTACAACGGTTTATTGTTCCGGTACCACAGCGAAGAAAACAATATCTTCCGTACCATTGTTAATCATGGAATGACCGTGCCCCTTGGGACAGTAATGGCATCCGCCGGCTTCCACGCATTCCGTGCCTTCATCGTAAATGAAATCCGCTTTTCCGCTTAAAATGTAGATAATCTCACAATTGCTCTCATGGACATGGAAACCGATGGAGGACCCCGGTGTCAGTCGGTCATACATAATAGTGCACTTTTCGTCCACATGTCTTTTCACGCAAAGCTCTCCCTTGCCGCCCTTAAAGGCAGGAAGCGCCTGCTCCTCTATGTTCTTAAAATCAATAACCATCTTTTGTAACCCGCCTTTCCTTCGTGAGCGCTGCTCACTTTTATAACCATCTGCTATTATACCACTTTCTTATGCATTTGTGCTACTGCGTTTAGCGGATTTCTTCTCCCGGCTTTTTCTTTGATTTTTTGTCCTCATACATACGTTCATCCGCGAGTTTCAGAAGTGCGGCGTAGTCATAGCCTTTTTCCCCATAGGCAATTCCCAGGGCTATCACACAGTTGATGCCGTCATCTGCCGTATTAAGTCTGGCAAGCTCTTCCTCCCAACGTTTTTTTAAGGTGTCTGTTTCCTCTCTGGTAACATTTTCCGCTACCATTAAGAATTCATCGCCTCCCATGCGGAATCCGTGTACCTTATTGTTAATCACCTTCCGGATACTGTCAGCGGACTTGATAATCAATTTATCGCCGGCTTCATGTCCAAACAGGTCATTCATTTTTTTCAGATTGTTCACATCAAAATTAAATATGGCAATGGAGTCCAGACCGACAAAGTTTTTCTCTGCCATGGACAGGTATTTTCCTTTGTTGAGCAGACCTGTCAATCCGTCATGTTCACTTTCATAAACCAGTTTTTCCCTCATAACGCCATTTTCTATATAAAGCCTTATTACACTTTTGAAGGCCGGCTCCCGCAAGGCATCTCCGTCTGTACCCGGTCCGTTATGTACGGTTACTGCATAACGGTCTCCCGAAATTTCCCCGCTTATCAGTATATAATCGCCGGATGCCGGCATGGTATCCCCGACCTGCCCCTTTTCTTTGTCTTCCGCAAATAAGCCTTGTTTTTCCGCCTCTTTCCGGGAAATTCTTTCGTTGCTGTAGTTTTTCTCCTTACGGTCAAAGGTAATAATTTCTACATTGTCTCCTCTCTGAAGCAGAAAACAGGTCCTGTCAGACTTCAGATAATCGGCAACAAGCGGCAGCAGCTCATAATATGTGTCGGAAAGCTTTTCAAGTACCGCCGTCTGGAATTTTGAAAGCTTCTTAAAAAATCCCATGTATTTTGTAACATCCCGGTTCAGGCTCATATATCCTGTAATATCCGTAAGCAGATGTATTTCATATTCTCTTTTTTCTTCGGAAAAGCGTGCGGATTTTATGCTGTAATATTTTTTGTCCGAGGCATCAATATATTCCCATTCCACCGCATCGCCGTCCGTAATAAGCTCCGGACATTCCTGATGCCAGCCGCATGCCTCCCTCACTTTTTTTCCGGTTATATCTTCTCCGCATTTTTCCAGATAAAGAGGATCCGTATATACAATTTCCGATGTGTCGCTGCAGACAATAACGGTATATCCTACTTTCTCCGTCATAAATTTCCCGATTATATTTTGAAAATCCATGTAACCACCCCTTCTTTTATGCAAAGTCCAATATGTCCGAAAAGCCTGTCATCTCAAAAACCTCCATCACCTCATCCGGAACATTCCTGACAACCATGCTTCCTGACAGGCTGTTCATTTTTTTCTGTGCGCAGAGAATAACCCTGAGTCCGGAGCTTGCCACATAATCGCAGCCCTCCATATCCAGTACAAGCTCCCGTACCGGCTCCTCCAGTAGTTCTTCCATGGATTTCTGCAATACCGGTGCTGAATTGGTATCCAGTCTGCCCTCTATACAGATTTCTAATTTTTCTCCGTCCTGCTTCTTCCTGATTTCCATACTTATACCTCTTTCCGCAGCTTTATGCCTGCCATCTTTTTTCCATCGTTACAACATTCTGTTTATCTTTATATTCATAGGTCACGGTATCCATGATTTTCTTTACCATAAGGATGCCCAGACCGCCGATCTGCCTTTCTTCCGCAGACAGGGATATATCCGGTTCCTCCTTCTCCAGAGGATTAAACGGCACTCCGCCGTCCCGCAGTGTTATCCGGACGTATCCGGCATTTTCTGTTCCTGCCGTCTGCATATCCACCCGGCAGAAGCCCTCCTCTGACGTGTAGGCATAATTTGTGATATTAACGAATAATTCCTCCACACATACCATTATTTTCCGGATAAATCCCGGCGGACAATGCTTCCCCGAAAGCTCTTCTTCCACCATCTTCCTGAGCTCATCCAGAGCCGTAAGCTTTGCCTTTACCGTTATGCTTTTTATGTTTGTCAGGCTTTTCAGATATTCCATGGATTTCTTTATTTTGTCCATTCCCTTTACTTCTAAGAGTATGGTGGCTTCCGGAAAATATTGTTCGCGATAAAGCAGAAAACGCCGCCAGTCTATGTTTCCATCTCCTATTGCAAGATGCTCGTCCGTTTTACAGTGATTGTCGTTAATATGAACGTGCCGGATATAGGGAGCCAACGTCTTTACCCACTCCTCTATATGGTTTTCGTCCCCGAATACATGGGCATGGGCATAATCAAAGCAGATACCGAAGCGGGGATGCTCCTTCATTTTTTCTCCCAGAGCAGCCAGAAGCTCCGGCGTATCGTCAAACATATTTTCCACATATATGGATAGTCCGGGATGCTGCGAAAGTTTTTCTGTCCAGTAAGCTGCGTTCCGGCTTACAAAGCTTTCCCTATACTCCGCATTCCTGAAATTTGCAATGTAATTGGTATGAAAGATAACGGCTCCGGCTCCTATTTTTTCCGCTATGCAAAGGCTTTGCTCCACCCGGTAATCCGAAGCCTTATAAATCAGCGGATCATCCGAAAAAATCGTTATATCCAGAAAAGCTCCGTGTACCGTGCAATAGCCGGGCTGTCTGTCCGATCTCAGGTATTCTTCAATGACCCTTTCTACCGCCTCTTCGTCTTCCAGAAGACCGGGAGAGAAAAAATCGTTGTATTCAAACCCCAGCCGGTACTGCTCTGCCAGTCCTGCATATTCCGCTATCCTGTTCCTGTCCGGTATTATCAGTAATTTACTTCTGCTCATCTTCTTTTCCTTTTATTGCTTTCAGAGAATAAACAAACACATTTCTGCTTTTTCCTTTTAACGGGATTTCTCCGACTGCGTCCACTTCTATCCGGTCCTTCAGTCTTTCGTACACCTCGTCACTGATAAGCACCTGTCCCTTCCCGGCATTGGCTTCCAGCCGGGCGGCCGTATTGACCGTATCCCCGATAGCCGTAAAATCCATACGGAATTCACATCCGATATTTCCCACGACCGCAGGACCGCAGTTGACACCTACGCCAAACCCAATACTCCTGCCGAAACGTTTTTTCAAATCCGCCTCAAGGGCAATGCCGCCATTGACAATATCCATGGCTGTGCAGACCGCATGATATACATAATCTTCCAGATCAAACGGGGAATTGAACACTGCCATGGTAGCATCCCCCACAAACTTATCCAGTGTTCCCTTATTCCGGAAGATGCATTCGGTGGTAAGCTCCAGATATTGGTTCAGTATTTCCACCACCTGTTCCGGTTCTAATGCCTCCGACATAGTGGTAAATCCCCTTATATCTACAAAGAGAACCGCTATATCCCTGTTTTCCCCGCCGAGCTTTATCCGGAAATCACCCTTCTTTGCGATTTCCTCCACAACCTGCGGCGCCACATATTTTTTGAAGGCATTCAATACCTTTCGCTGCTTCAGCTTTGCTGCAAGATAACGGAATACCAGACAGTATATATAGGAGACGGTAAGCATAAACGGCACATACAGAATACTGACGGTGATACCGTTGTTGTTGAGCACGGTACATATTGCCAGCCCTGCAAAAACGGATGCCGCCAGGAGAATAGTCGCTCCGGCTATTTTCATTTTCCGGAACAGAAAATGCACCAGGGCACAGAAAAGTCCCGCCAGTATACCCGCTATATAGGGATTTCCGTTTACGGAAAATCTTCCCTGCATAAATGCCTGCAGGATATTGGCATGAATTTCCACTCCGAACATCTGCCTGCTGTGTCCGTTCGGCACATGAAAATTATCCTGCATCCCGGCTGCATATGCCCCTACCAGTACAATACAGTCCTTAAAAATCCGTGTGTCAATTTTTCCGTCAAGCACATCCACAAAGGATATGTATTCATAGTCTCCGGGCTTTCCGGAATAATTTATCAGCGTTCTTCCGGTTTTGTCCTGTTTTACCGTTTCGGGCTCTATCTTTTTTTCATCACAGTACCTGTTATAAATTACCTGTGAGAACATCATCCTGCTTTCGCCCTTGTAATCCTGCTCCACCAGAATGCGGCGGACCGTTCCATCCGAATCCTGTGCCACATTTGTATAACCGCTTATTGCGGCTTTTCTCAAGGCCTCATAAGGCAGCACTTCGCCTGTTATCCTGTAATATGGGATTCCGTTTTCATCCATCTCCGCTTTCTCACTGTATAAAAGCTGGGACGCCGTTACCACATTTCCACCCTTTTCTGCCCTGTCTGCAAATGCCTGATCTCCTTCTTCGTCCACATTTCCGGAAAAGATAATATCAAACCCGATTACGAGCGGTCTGGTTTCCTCATCCTCATTCAGCCTGTCAAGCAAATCTGCATAGCAGCTGCGGGACCAGGTGCCGACAGGTCCCAGTCTCTCCAGTGTTCTTTCATCAATCCCGATAATTTTAATATCACCGGAAACGCCTCTCGGTCTCTGATACAGCCCATCCCGTAAAATATAATCCAGCGGGGAAAAAAGATTCCACACCGTCAACAAAAAAACGCACACAAAGACTACGAAACATTCTGCAATAATTCTGACTGTTTTTTTCATGCAACCCCTCTGCAATCTATTCCTTCCTGTTTACTGCCTGCTCACAAACACCATGGTAATATCATCCGCCTGCATTTCTCTATCCGCAAAGCTGTCTACTTCCCGGTACATGGTGTCCGTAAAATCATCTACCGATCCGGTCTTGTCCCTGTTCCGGTTCAGCATCTCTTCCAGTCTGCCGTCACCCAGAAATTCACCGGAAGGGTTTAATGCCTCTGTCACACCGTCCGTATACAGATACAGACAGTCTCCCTTTTTCAGGGTAAATGTCTGTTCTCTGTATGGCATATCTTCCATCATGCCAAAAACCATATTGGCTTTTGCCTTTATTTTGACAAAATCCGAGTTTCCGCTCTGCAGAAAAGGAAGATTGTGTCCTGCATTGACAAATGTCACCGTATCTGAGGTAAGATCCAGTACACAGATAAATACCGTTACAAACATGGACTCTTCATTCTTATAGCAAAGCTGGTTGTTGGCACGGTACGCCACTTCGGAAAGGGGCAGTCCCAATGTCGCATAGTTTCTGATATGGGTTTTTGCCATACTCATAAAAAGAGCAGCCGGTATTCCTTTACCCGATACATCCGCAATCAGAAAACACAGATGGTTTTCATCAATCAGAAACATATCATAGAAATCACCGCCAACCTCCTTTGCCGGACGCATACGGGCCGTGAGTTTCACATCCGGCAGCCGTTCAAATACGGTAAAATCATCTTCCAGGCATCCTGTCTGAATCCGGGTGGCAATTGCCAGCTCCGACCGGATTCTTTCCCTCTCCGTTACCAGCTTCGTGGTTTTGTTATAAAGCATATTCATAAAGGTGCCGTATATCTTACGGTTTTCGGCTGCCAGTCTGTCGAAAAGCGGTTTGGCTATGTTGGCGCACACCACTTCATCCCTTGCACGCACGGTAGCCTTCCTGCAGTCCTCATTAATAAGTCCCAGCTCGCCGATAAAATCACCTTCGGAAAGAGTATTGATCAGGGTGTTTTCCGCACTGTAAACATCTGCTGTCCCGCTTAAAATAATGTACATGCCGTCCTCACTGTCATGTCCTACGGTAACAATGTCACAGCCCGGGTCTATCCTCACTTCCGTCATGGCTTCCAGAAAGGAACGCGTTCCTTCCTTTATTTCTGTTCCATCCTTCAGTTCAAAGAACTCCCGGATTGTTCTGACTGATTTTAATTTCCCGATATCCAAGATATGCTCCCTTACCTTTCCGGATTTTCACCGTATATTCCGTTTCTGAAGCTTATTTCCATTTTATTACAATATCCTGCTCCACAGGCTTTGTAAAATCATAATCCCACCTGCCTTCTTTCTCCGGCATAAGGGACGGCATCGATGCACGCGTTCCGTTCTGTACCGTCTGCGTGCAGAATACCTCTCCATCGTACATAAAGGTAACGGTGCAGGCATTGGTTCCGTCTGTCTTTGCCGCTTCGTTACCGTTGTTTTCCCCAGCATTCTCCCCGGGAATATCCTTTACATAGTCCGTTGTGGTGCTGTCACGATAGATGATGACTTCCCCGTCTTTTTCTACCGCTACTTCCTCCTCCGCCACGCTTCCGTCTTCATATTTTAAGCGGGTAACCACCTTGCCGTCCGTCACGGTAATCCTTGTATAACAGGTTCCGTTCTGATCATACGTTACTTCAACCCGGAAGGTTGTACCCCTTACGGACATGGTAGCATTGGGTGTGTTCACTTCATAAGATGAGCCCTCACCAAGCTTTTGGCGGATTTCATTTACGATGGCGCCCTTCTTTAATTCTATGGTTGTTCTGCCTTCTTTACTGTTCCCGGCTGCCTCTATTGAAAACTCCGTATTTTCTTCCGCATACACATATTTGTCTTCATCCAGCCGCAAAGTCATGGTTCCCGTATCCACATTCACGGTATCCCCCGACTGTAAAAGCATGTTGGCAAAGGGCTCCAGATCCTCAAGGCTTCCTCTCTTTACCCTGGATGTACCATTTATTTCATAAACCTTGATAATCCGGTATGTATCCTTCCTCAGGAAAAAAAATACAGCAAAACCAATGACCGCTAACGCCACTGCTGTCAGAGCAATAATCAAGCGTTTTTTATCGAGTTTCTTCATCCCGTTCTCCTTCTGCACCGCAGGCTGTCTAATTCACGTTAAAGGTATAACTGCCCCTGCTGCCCACATAGAATGTCTGTCCGCCATTGTAAACATTATTGTCTCCGCTGACCTTCCATGAGCCGTTCCCTAATTTATATTCTCTTTGTGGATTCAGCTTAAGAACTCTGTCTGCCGGTACGATACCTGTTTTAAGCCATTCTGCTGAGATAATAACCGTAACCGTACTTTCGTTTCCGGCTTCGTCAACCGCCCGGATTACATATTCCGTGCTCTCGTCATTGGAAGAAAGCTCCGCCGTGCAGGATGTTCCCCCGAAATCTACCCTCTCCCCATTAACACTGATACCGTCAAGACGCAGGTCGGAAATGCTTATCTCTTTATAATCCGCAAAGTACTCTTTTCCGTTTTCCGCTTCAATCCGGGGCGGTGTAATGTCTATTTTGTATGTTCCGAAGGGTATGGCTGCTGTTTTCGCCCCATCCTTCTGCCTCATCAGGTAAATTGCCGCAGGTGCCTTTTCGTCCCCCACAAGAATACTGTCTTTGTATTCTCCTCCATCGGTGGCTGCAATTTTATAGCCCTCCGGTGGCGTAACCTCCAGTCTGGATATGTAAAAATTATTTTTTCCGATCTTTCCGGAAATTGTGCACGGATTCTCCGGTACCGGCAGATAATAAATAGAAAAATCACATACTGCCGTGGTCTCTGTGTAATGGCCTTTGCGGGGAAAGGTTGCCCGCAGGGTATATGCCCCTACCTGTTCCGGCACACTGGTCGAATATGTGGAATCCGCTGCTCCGCGGATTTTATATTCATAGATAACTCCCTCTGTCCCATTGGTGGATGACTCCGCTCTGGGCGAAGGCTGTGTACCGTAATACAAATCCGCTACCGTCACACTTCCGGTCCCGGTTTCCGTCTCCGGCTGTGTTTTTTCTTCTGCGGGAGGAAGTGTCACGGTAACCGTATCCGCCATTTCCTCTGCAAAAATATAGGTAACGGTAATTTTTGTCATACTGTTTCTCTTGGTGGATATACTTCCGCTTCCACTCGTCGATGCCGCATACCCCGTTGGGAAGCAATAGCCGTCTGCTGCCGTAAAGGTCGCTGTAACCTCATCCCCGAAAAGGAATTTTCCTGTAGGGAAAGACGTACTGCTGCTCCAGTCTATGGTATCTTCCAGCTCAGCAGCCACGTTAACCGTCCGACCCGCCAATTCTGTCAGGGTACCGGTTCCCGGGGTGCCAAGCACATAGGCATGATTGTTGTAATAAACTTTTATTCTGCTTCCCGCAGCAATGGTAATCTGAGTATTTTTATCAACACTGAGAATAGCTGATGTGCCCGAATAATCCCCCGCAAGATTCAATGTCCCGCCGACATGAACCGTACCGGAGCCGCTTAATGTGACGGAACCTCCCAGATTGTCCACGTTAGCTGTCCCCAATGCCTGCAGGTCACAGCTGACATTTAGATTCTGAATGGTTCCCGAAGATAATTTTATTTGAGGAAGACCCATACTGCCGTCACTACTGACCGTACCTACTTTGCCTCCGTTCATTTCCAGAACAGATGCATACGTGGAACTGTTGGCAGCCAGTCCAAGATTTGTAATATCCCCTTTGTTGACAACCGTACCGTATCCTGCCCGGATACTGTCCACAGTTGCCCCGCTTTCATTATAGAAGTCCGCAAAGTTGCTTTCCACCGCACGGACATAGCCCTCATTTACCACAACGCCGCCGGAGCAGTAGATTTTTCCTTTGACTTTCCCCTGACTTCCGACATTAAGCCGGTTATCGCCGCTCAGATAGTAGTCGTCCTCCGTCTCCGTATTGATGGTCATATCGTTCGTTACGGTAATCGCTTCCGCATAGACCATCAAAGCATCTTCCATTCCGAAGAATAACCCTACAGTCATAACAATGCTCATTATAATGGCATTTAGAGCCCTACGTCTTTTTCTCATAGAATATCCCCGTCCTTACACAACTTTCCCCTGATTGCATCATACTATATCTATTTTACCAAATCTATCTGTTGTCTGTCAAACAGAAACCGCCGACAGCCCATCTGAGCTTCGTGGATTTTGCCCTCGGATTTCTCCGGCATTCTTCTGCGGAGGGCCTGGTAACTTCTTCCGAAATTTCCGTGTAAATTCCCGCTTTCTTTCCTTCCTTAAATGCTTTTTTTACCAAACGGTCTTCGCCGGAATGGAAGGTCAGAACAGCAACCCTGCCTCCCGGCTTTAAGATGCCCGGCAGCTTTTCCAAAAAGCTGTAAAGCACCTCAAATTCGCTGTTTACATCGATGCGCAGCGCCTGAAACGTGCGGGCGCAGGATTTTTTCACTGCTTCCGTCCTGTCCTCTCCGGGGAAATTCTTTGCAGGGATTTTTAGAAGCGCTTCTTCTACCGCCTGCCGCAGCTCCGTAGTGGTGTTCATGGGCGCTCCGGTTTTCATCTTGAAGAAAACCTTAGCCGCTATTTCTTCCGCAAAGGGTTCATCTGAATTTTCTGTAAGCATGCCCGCAAATTCCTTCTGGGTAATCTGATGCAGCCGCTCCGCCGCACTGTCCCCGTGGGTGGGGTCAAGCCGCAGGTCTAATGGTCCCTCCGTTTTATAGGAAAATCCTCGCTTCGGGTCATCAATCTGCATGGAGGAAACGCCAAGATCCGCCAGTACAAAATCAAATTTTCCGCATTCCTCCGCCACCTTGTCAATATTGGCAAAATTTATCAGCCGGAAGATAAAATTATCTTCCGAAAAGCCGGCCTCACGCAGTCTTTTTACGGTCTTCTCCGATTCAATCGGATCCACATCCAGGGAAATCAGCCTTCCCTGTCCCCCTAATTGTTCCAGCATTTTGCCGGTGTGACCGCCGTATCCAAGCGTGCAGTCAAGCCCCTGCTGCCCCGGTTTTATTTCCAGGAAATCAAGGATTTCCTGCACCATAATGGGGATGTGCATGCCCGCCGGTGTGGAGCCTTTTTCGATGACCTTCGCCACCGTATCCGCATATTTCTCCGGACTGTGTTCCTTGTATTTTTCCTCAAATTTTTTCGGATATTTTCCAGCGTAGCGCACGCGGCGCTTGTGATTTGTTTCTTCCAAAATTCTGTCCTCGCTTTGCTTTATTTTTCACATATTTTCTCACAACACAGTTCCGCCCATGCCGGATAAAATCCCGCCTTCAGCGCCACTTTCTGGGACGCTATATGGGACATGGCAGTTCCGTAAAACGGCAATCTTCCCAAATCCAGAATTTCATTTTTAAGCAGCGTTACCAACATGGAACCGACGCCCATTCCTTCTGCCTCCGGCATCACATTTATGCCAATCTGCCACATCCGGTCGCTGTCGCTGGTGGCACCCGCCATCCCCAGAAGTTCTCCGTCTTTATAAGCGGCTATTCCTATTTCGTCCTTGGGTACCTCTTCAAAGAGGAATGCCTCTCCCAGACGGTTATCTCCGCGGAATTGTTCGATTTCTTCCCCAACGAATTTTTGGATAACAAAGCCTTCCGTATTTACTTCCGTTTTCTTCTCTGCAATGTAGAAAGGATGTGCCTGCCCGATGCGCCAGCCAAACTCCCGCATTTTTTCATCTAATTCCCGAAGGCTTTCATAGTCCATAAACCAGGCACCGCTTCTATGGGCATATCTTGTACTCATCCATTTTATAATTTCCGGGTTTCCCGTTGCCAGAATTTTCCCTTGCACACTCGCAGCCTTTAAGAAGCATTCTCCCTCTTTGAAAATTCTTCTTCCTGTTAGCGGTGTATATTCCGTAAATATGTTTTCTTTCCTCTCCACCGCTTCCTCTGTACAGCAGAAATCGATGGCTAATTGTTTTTTTAATATTGGGTTCATAGTGTTTTCCTTGCTTATTATGTATACATTTTTATTTTTTCATTTTATAGTAGACATTTTTCTAAAATTGTGTATAATATGTTTTACAAACAAATCAGGCTCACTTGCTGAGGGAAACATATCGGCTGTTCCGGGCACTCCCCTGATAAAAAAATAATCGTGAACGATTGCCGGTAACAAGGCTCTTGGATAATTCCAGGAGCTTCTGTTTTTCAAAGGAGAAATGATACACATATGAATCTTACCGATATTCAATTATGTGCGGATTTCTTCCATGTAAATTACTTGAAGACTTTTTATCTTGTCATTACCTATAATGAAAATAGCTTTATTCTCCTTGGTGAGAAAGCTAATTTTCCACATCTGATGGGTATTCAAAATAACACATACCGGTCACATGGTTATAACAGACCGCAGTATCTCTTCAATGACATCATCGGCAGAAATCCTATAAGCACATCCATTATTCCAAATCACATATCTCCCAATTCCAAAATGTACAAAAAAGCTCTGAATTTTACCAAAAGTACGGCTATATGCTCGGCTGGGTATCCAACAACAAAATTTCCGTTAATGCCAATATTACCATGGAAAAGTATTGCATATGCACCTGGATAGACGAAAGTGCCGGTATTCAGCAAAGCAAAGAAAAATACATGCCGCATCAGGATGTGGAACTCATTCGCTTTGTTTTTGCTTTTGACAACACCTCAAAACTTATCCGCAAGAAAGAATATATCTACGACCGTACACACAAAAAATCCATACTGAAATCCTGCGCAAGAAACAACTGCAATCTGTTAATAGATACCGCCAATGCCTGTCATTATAAAGAAATAGCTGTAACCGAGGGTATTCCTTGCAAAATAAACGGTGTCCAATTTTGATTTTCCTGTATAGATAGTGTCTACAGTGCCTTCCTTATATTTTCCACCAAAGTAATGTCTGCCGGCAGCCAGGCAACCTCGTTAAGTTGTTCCTTGGTAAGCCATTTTGCCGCCTCATGCTCCTTTAGGACAAGGTCCCCCTTCACGATGGTACACCAGAAACAGTCCATGGAAAGATGAAACGCAGGGTAATCGTATTCTACCGTTTCTATAAAATCTCCCACGGCTATTTCCGTATCCAGTTCTTCCATGATTTCCCGTTTTAATGCCTGCTCCGGAGTTTCCCCCTCTTCGATTTTTCCACCGGGGAACTCCCAGCCGTCCTTCATTTCCCCATAGCCTCTCTGGGTCGCAAAAATAATAGGACTACCCTCTTTATTTACAGCCTTTATCACGGCCGCCACTACTCTGATTGTTTTCATTGTGCTTTTTTCATCCTTACTCTGTTTCCAATCCCCATCGTAATTCTTCCGTTGCATTCATCTTTCTACCCCATAATTTGTATCTCATGTGACTATAATTCTATGGAAAATTTCCCTGCGCAATTATCTTTTTTATTCTAACATTTCTTTGACTGTGGTACAATGCTCTTAATAACATTCCTTACAAACAAAATGTTTGCTACGGCAGGCAAAAGAAAGGCGGATATTATGGCAAATCCTTACTTACCGAATTGGGAATATATACCGGACGGAGAACCGCGCATTTTCGGCAACAGAGTGTATGTGTACGGTTCGCACGACCAGGCCGGCTCACAGGATTTCTGCGACTATGTGCTGAAATGCTGGAGTGCGCCGTTGGATAACCTAAATCACTGGACCTGTCACGGAGATATTTTTCACACAAAAGCCGACCGTGACCATGCCTCCGATATTGACTGGAATGCAGAAAATACAAGACTTTATGCGCCGGATGTGGTGGAAAAGGACGGCAAATATTATCTGTATGCTTATATCGTAAATGCCAAAGGATGCGTTGCCGTGAGTGACAGACCGGAGGGTCCTTTTGAGCTGATTGCCCCTTACAAATACACCATTTCCGATGAGATCTGCTGCAACGGCTGGTTCATTGACCCCGGTGTTTTAGTGGACGATGACGGAAGAGTTTACATATATTGCGGATTTGAGCGCTCTTTTCTGGCGGAAATCAACGGGGACAACATGTACGAAGTGCTGGACAACACCTGTATCGAACACTTTATTCCCTGTGAATCCACGGCGGACGGTGGGTTTGATGAAACTGACAAGCTGTTTTTTGAAGCCTGCTCGCCCCGGAAAATCGGCGATACCTATTATATGATTTATTCTTCCAAACGCGGTAGCCGGCTGGCATATGCCACATCGAAGTCCCCTACCGGTCCTTTTACTTACCGGGGCTATATTGTTGATAACGGGGTGGATTATCCGGGTGGAAACAATCACGGTTCCGTAGCCTGCATCAATGGTCAGTGGTATATTTTCTACCACCGCATGACAAACGGTACCATTGCGTCCCGACGCGGCTGCGTGGAAAAAATCACCATTCTTCCCAACGGCACCATTCCTCCCGTAGAAATGACATCCCTCGGCTTTGAAGATAGCTTAAATCCCTATGAAATCACACCCGCAGACATTGCCTGCGTCTTAAAGGGCGGAGCTTTTGTTACCGAGAAGAATGTATTTGACAGAGTTGTCACAAATATTCAGGACGGCAGTGTCATCGGCTATAAATACTATGATTTCGGAGACGATTTTGGCAGCAAAACCATGGGATTTTCTGCTAAAATCCTGGGGATGGGCTGCGATGCCGTAATGCACATACTGATTGACGGGGAAGACGGTGAAGAAATCGGTTGCTGCCGGATTGGACATGACAGTTCTGCCATTCACACGATTGTAAAAAGTGTAACGGGCCGGCATGCCGTATTTTTCAAAATCACCACGGAATACGTGGGCTGGATGGGCGAAATGTTCCGGGGCAGGAAATTATTTGAACTGTGCAGCTTTGTATTTTTGAAGTAAAACTTAAAATATAAAAGAAAATATTTTACTTTGCAGCTTTCCTTTTAGGCTGCGGAAGAGAGGAAACATGTACTCCGTATGTATCATTGCCGGATTGGTCTGCATTGCTCTTGTGCTTACCGTCCTGACCAATCCCTCCATAAATATAGGAAAATACCATATCCGCATTTTTTACTGGACGGCTCCGGTGCTTGGCAGCATTGCCCTTTTGCTTTTCCGCCTGCTGCCTCTTCCGGTCATGTGGGAAGGGCTGACTTCTTCCGGAAGCATCAACCCCTTGAAAATTCTGACGCTTTTCATCTCCATGACCACGCTTTCCATTTATCTGGATGAGGTTGGCTTTTTCTCCTACATTGCCGGCATTTCCTTAAAATTTGCCAAAACCAGCCAGCTCCGGCTGTTCTGTGTCCTGTTTCTGCTGGTTTCCGTGCTGACGGTGTTTACCAGCAACGACATTATTATTTTAACTTTTACGCCTTTTATCTGCTATTTTTCTAAAAAAGCGGAAATTGACCCCATGCCGTATCTGTTCGGTGAATTTGTTGCCGCCAACACCTGGAGCATGATGTTAATCATCGGCAACCCTACCAATATTTACCTGGCTACAGCAAACGGCATCGGCTTTGGTGCCTATACGGCACACATGCTGCTTCCCACACTTTTTGCCGGCATAACAGCTTTTCTTCTGTTACTGATGATTTTCCGAAAACCGCTGTCTCAGCCTATTTCCATAAAGGAAGAAAAACCGGCAATCCGTGACAAAGGGCTGGTCATCATCGGCTTGCTGCACCTTGTTTTCTGCACCATTCTGTTGATTTTATCCTCCTACATCGGGCTGGAAATGTGGTACATCACCTTAGGCTTTGCCGTAAGCCTGTTTCTTTGTGTTACCATTTATAAAAAGAAAAAAGGTGTGAAAGAGCGTGTCCTCCTTCACACCATCATGCGCGCCCCCTGGGAGCTGATTCCCTTCGTACTGTCCATGTTCCTTCTGGTTTTAACCCTTGACCGCTATCAGGTAACGACCATAATCAGCGACTTTTTCGGCACGGACCATCTTGTCTGGAAGTACGGCATAGCTTCCTTTTTAGCTGCCAATGTCATGAATAACATTCCCATGTCCGTGGCATTCAGCTCCATTGTAAGCCACCTGCCGGAAGCCGACCGCCTGCCTGCGGCATATGCCAGTATCATCGGCTCCAACATTGGCGCCTATTTCACGCCTCTCGGCGCCCTTGCCGGGATTATGTGGTCCGGCATCTTAAACAAAATGGGCATTCCCTTTTCCTTCCGCAAGTACATCAGCTATGGTATCCGTATTTCCATACCGGTGCTGATTGCCGCTCTATTGGGATTATTGATTTATTTCTAAGAGAGCGAAATTGCCAGTTCTTCGGCTAATTTTTCCAATTCTGCCTTATTCTGCTCATTCATGGCGGAGCGGATGCATACCTTCGTTTCGGCAAAGGTAATGTCTTTGCTCTTTTCTAACATGCCCGTTATGATTTTTTCTGCCAGGGGCGCCCAGGTTCCGTTCTCAACAACCGCAACCTTACGGTTCTGGTAACTGCGCTCGGTCAGCCCCTCGATGTAGGCACGCATGCAAGGGAAGAGGTCGCCGTTATAGGTAATTCCCGCCAGCACCAGTCTGTCATAACGGAACGCATCTGCTATGGCTTCTGCTTTGTCGCATCTTGCCAAATCGTACAGAACCGTTTTCTGTCCTTTCTCTGCCAGTTTTTCCGCCAGATATTCGGCTGCCTTACGGGTATTTCCGTAAACGGACGCATAGGCAATCACAACGCCTGCCTCTTCCGGCTGATAGGAAGACCACTTATCATATTTTTCCAGATAAAATCCCAGATTATCTTTTAATACCGGGCCATGCAGGGAACAGATTGTCCGGATGTCCAGTGTAGCTGCCTTTTTTAAGACTGCCTGCACCTGTGCACCGTATTTTCCCACAATCCCGATATAATAACGTCTGGCTTCGTCCGTCCAGTCCTCTTCCACATCCAGAGCTCCGAATTTTCCGAATCCGTCCGCTGCAAAAAGAATTCTTTCTGCGGACTCATACGTCATCATAACTTCCGGCCAGTGCACCATGGGCGCATACACAAAGTGCAGGGTGTGTTCACCAAGTTCCAGTGTTCCGCCGTTTGCTGCTACCAGTTTCTTTTCTATGCCTGCCTTGGCAAAATATTCCGGGAAAAACTGCTCCATAAATTTAAAACCCATAGCCGTGGAAACCACCGTTACCTCCGAGTATTTTTCCAAAAATGCCGGTATACTGGCGGAATGGTCAGGCTCCATATGCTGGATAACCAGATAATCCGGTGTCTTTCCCTCCAATACTGTTTCCAGATTCTGCAGCCATTCTTCGCTGAAAGAGCCGTCAACCGTATCCATGACCGCTGTTTTTTCATCCATAATCACATAAGAATTGTATGCCATACCGTTCGGTACCCGGTACTGTCCTTCAAACAAATCCACCTGATGGTCATTCACTCCTACATATTTTACACTTGCACTGATTTCCATAGGTTTTCCTCCTGAATTTCTTTTCTTTACTGTAAATGTAACGTAAACAGGGGCTCTTCGCAAGTGTTTTCCGCTATTGTTTTATGGAAGATTTGGGGATATGATTTTCCAAAGAATCGTGCTATAATACCTCTGCATTTGCAGAAACATCACAGAAAGAAGCTTTACCTATGAACAACTCCGACCATATATACAGCAATCTGGACCTTAAAAAGCTCCTCATTCCCATTATTGTGGAACAGCTCTTAAGCTGCCTGATGGGAACCGTGGACACCATGATGGTAAGCAACGTGGGCTCTGCCGCCATTTCCGCCGTGTCTCTTGTGGACTCCATAAACGTGCTGGTTATCCAGGCGCTTTCTGCCCTGGCCGCCGGCGGCGCCATACTTTGTTCCCAGTATCTTGGAAGCCACAACGAAAAGAGCGCCAATCATGCTGCCCGGCAGGTATTGCTGGTAATGGCAGTGCTTTCCACAGCCCTTTCCCTGCTCTGCCTGCTTTTCCGTGTCCCCTTGCTGCACTTTATTTTCGGAAAAGTAGAAGCCGACGTTATGGCAAACTCCCAGTCTTATTTTTTGTTTACCCTGCTTTCCTTCCCGTTTATCGGTCTGTACGATGCGGGAGCTTCCATTATGAGAGCGCAGAACGACAGCCGCAGACCCATGATAATATCCGTCATTTCCAACTTTCTAAATATCGGCGGAAATGCTATACTTATCTTTGGGCTGAATATGGGCGTTGCCGGTGCTGCCATTTCCACTCTGATTTCCCGGATTTTCTGTGCCGTGGTCGTTATCTGGCAGCTTCGCGGAGACGAGGAACCCATTTCCGTCCGCAATTATCTGTCCATCCGGCCGGATTTTTCCTTAATTAAAAATATCCTGTATATCGGTATTCCTTCGGGCATTGAAAATAGCATGTTCCAGTTTGGCAAACTGGCCATTCAGTCTACGGTTTCCACGCTGGGCACCATCGCCATTGCCGCCCAGGCCATGACCAATATTCTGGAAATGTTAAACGGTGTAGCTGCCATGGGCATCGGCATCGGTCTGATGACCGTTGTGGGACAATGCCTGGGAGCGGGCAGAAAAGACGAAGCCGTTTACTATATAAAGAAGCTTTCCCGGCTGGCGGAAATCGTCATTATTGCAAGCTGTCTCATTGTCCTTGCTCTCACGAAACCAATTACCATGCTCGGCGGTATGGAAGCGGAAAGTGCGAAGCTTTGTTTCAACATGGTTATTTTCATTACAATTACCAAGCCTATTTCCTGGGTGCTTTCCTTTATTCCGGCATACGGCATGCGTGCTGCCGGGGATGTGAAATTTTCCATGATTACTTCCTGCTGTACCATGTGGCTCTGCCGTGTCAGCCTGTGCATTTACCTCTGCCGTGTCTGGGGCTTCGGTCCCATTGCCGTGTGGATTGGCATGTTCGCCGACTGGAGCCTGCGCGCCATTATCTTTACCATTCGGTTCCATTCCCGGAAATGGCTGGAGCATAAGGTAATTTAATATTCAATTAAATACATCAAGAAAAAGGAGAGAATGTTTATGTTAAAAGATGTTTACCAGAAGTACTATTTTGAGCAGAATTACAACTGCGCGGAGACCCTTCTCCGGGCTGCCAATGATTATTATGACCTGAAGCTTCACGACAGGGATATGATTATGGTCGGCGCTTACGGCGCCGGTATCCAGTGTGGAAACACCTGCGGTGCCGTGCTTGCCGCCGCTTCCGTCTTATCCATGAAGTACGTGGAAGCCAAGGCTCACGAAAGTGAGGACATCCGCCCCGTTGTCATGAAGCTGATGCGCAAATTCAATGCAAAATACGGCTCCACCTTGTGCAAGGACATTAAGCCCCAGTCCTTCAAGCCGGAATACCGCTGCAAAATGACCGTGGAAACGGCGTGTGATATTTTGGAAGAAACGATTAAAGAGTATGAGGAAGAAAAGAAGGCATAAAATCCCCTTAGTTAAACAGCAAAAGTGCCTACGGCACTCTGAGCTCCCCTGCCCCTCATGAATGAGGGGCGGGGGCTTTCCTTATTTCTCTTCGTAGTTATTCAACACGTACTGCAGCATCTCTAATGCAACTTCTTTTTTAACTCGCTTCTTTGATGATAATTCGTCTTCGAACGAGTCAGATAATCTGCTTCTATCGGAACCTCCCAGCCACTGTCATTAAGGCAGTCTTCCATGTCTTCCGCAGTACTTGCTTTCATCGCAAAACATACTGCCTTAGACACACCTTCATATACCATAGCGGTACCAATATTATCATGTACATAATTTACGGCACGCTCTTTTCTGATTCCAAAACGCTGAGCCTCAGCATATGCATCAATGTTAGCTCCAATAAAGATAAACTCCCAGCCATACTTTTTCTGCTGGCGCTTTACCATCTTCTGAACCTTATCATAGGAATACTGCCTGCTGGCATTCTCCATTCCGTCCGTGGTGATTACAAAGATGGTCTTTTCCGGCCGTTCTTCCGGTCTTGCATACTTATGAATGTTGCCGATATGATGGATTGCTCCACCTACAGCGTCAAGAAGAGCCGTACATCCGCGAACGTAATATTCTTTATCCGTCATCTTCTTAATCTTATCAATCGGAACTCTGTCATGCAGCACTTCGCATCTATCATCAAACAGCACCGTAGATATATATGCTTTCTCACCGGTTTTTTTCTGCTTCTCCATCATAGAATTGAAACCACCGATAGTGTCCGCCTCAAGTCCTCCCATAGACCCGCTTCTATCCAAAATATAAACGATTTCTGTTAAACCTTTACTCATAATTCTCTACCTCCGTTATCTATTACTGACCTCCCTGCAGTGAGGCACTTCCTTGTTGTGATGTAATAATAACCCATAAGTAAAGAAAAAAGGTCAACCCTGAGGCGACCTTTCAAAGTTATTGATTTGACAGCGGATCCAGTCCGTAATCAAACAGTACAATATCAATTTTCAGCACATTGTAGTCCTCATGTTCTATAAAGTATTCGACAATCTTATCCGTCTGCGATATCGGTGAGAGCGCATACCCGGCAATTCTAAGAAAGTCAATCGTCTCGTCAAGATTAAGTCGTAAACCCACGGCAAGTGCAAGCATCTTCTCCTTTGAGGGCTTTACCTGTCCCTTAAGCAGTTTTGAAAAATACTGCTTGGAAATATTCGCCGCAGCATATACTTCGGAGTTTTTTAACCCCTTCTTATTGATAAGCTGCTGTAAATGCTTCTCAAAGGAATCTGTGTAGATTTCCTTTAATGCATCCTCTAAAGACTCTGACTTCTTTTCAAAGGAAACCGGCTTAAGATACTCCGGCATCATAACCGAAGGCGCTTCCATTGCAGAATATGATTGCATCATATCTGCATCCGGTGATTCATCTTCCTTAGCCTCTTCCTCTAAAGGAAGCGCATCAAAACTATCTTCCTCCTCATCCCTGTTTTCTCTTCTCAAGAATGATGGCATATGGAAAGATTGCAATGTAGCACCGACTCTGCTCTCTGGCCGTTTTCCCGTTTCGCGCGGATAGTTATCATTTCGGTATTCCTCAGCAAGAGCTGTTTCTACATAGCCGTCATCAACAAAGCTGGCAACATCTTCTACCAGTTTACCGGAAATGGTTACATCCTCACTGCCAAATACAACAAGCGTAATTTCTATATCATTATCTTCCAGGAAAGCTGTAAAAGTATCAACGGCAATCTGTATTCCCAGTTCCTTCGGGAACCCATAGGTACCGGTAGCAAGAAGCGGAAAAGCAATGGAATTACATCCATAGTCCTTCGCCAACTGTAATGCCTTCGCATAGCATGAGCGAAGACACTCTTCCTCACCTTTACTTCCATCCGTCCACCAAGGACCACTTGCATGAATGATGTACTTTGCATCAAGATCAAATGCATCCGTGATTGCTACTTCACCCGGCATCAAAAGACCAATCTTCTTACGTGCTTCAAGAAGCTTTTTCTTTCCGGCAGCTTTATATATGGCAGAATCAACACCATCACCAACGGCAACGTTCGGATTTGCTGTATTTACTATGGCATCTGCTTTTACTTTTGTTATGTCATTTCTAATAATCTGAAAAGGCAAATCCTCACCTCCCACTTAAATCAAATAAATAATGCTTCCATCGTCATTTGAAATACTCAAAAAATCTTCTGCTGAATAATGATTTTCATCATTCTTGATAGTAAAATAGCTTTCTACATTTGCTAAGTGCCCTATCTTTTCGTAAAGAGGAACTGACTTGTTCCAATTACCATTCTGTTTATCCGACGTAGATAACCAACCACTTACCCTCACTTTTTCTCCTACCGAATAAAATTCCTTAAAAGCCTTTATTATATCAATAACGGAAAGCATAAGTGTTGTGCCTATTCCATGATTGCTAATCCTTGAGGGTACTTCCAAATAACCAAATCCGGCATGATGGTCATTTTTAAATTTTTCGATGTCTATGTGAATCTCCACACTACCATTCCATAAATCGTCTCCATGAATACCACAACGTATTTCACCATCTATATGATTATTCTTATTTGTAAAAACTTCCTCTATCCAGAATTCTCCTCTTAATGACTTAATACTCTTCTTTTCATATGGATGATTAAGCAATTCCTCTATGAAATTATTATCCATCGATATTATTCCCCCTGGTCAACTTCTGGTCCATTGAGCCAAAAGTTATTGCTCCTTAAAAATCTGATTGTTTAGATCAAAATATACCCAATCTCCTTCATTGATATCTTTACTGTATAATTCTTTATCAGCAATCTCCATATCAATTTCAGATCCGTTTTCATCTCTTAATGAGACTTTGTCCATAGCCACATAATCATCCGGACGCTCCTCACAACCGTAATCTGGTTCCATGATTTTCTTTACGATATACTTCAATCTAAACATCTCCTACAAATCTTTTAATTTCGTTCCGTTCTCAGTCTTCCAGTCAACATTACCATTGGATGTATGTCCAAGTATTACAGCCGATGCAGCGGATGGAGCACTAAACTCATAATCCTTTTGGAATACCCCATCCTTTATCACTTCTTCTTTGATAAGAGTATTTCTCAGATTAAAATATCCTTTTCCCTGTGTCTCTAAAGACGGCACTGTATGATCGGATATTTTCGATCCGGACAGAACTGTAAAACCACCGGTGCTTACAAATCCTTTTGCATTTGCCTCCGTGCCCTTGCAATATAAGTAAACCGTATCATCCGTAGCCTTCGGAACAGGAACAAGTACCTTATATCCAAGGGTATTGATAAGAATCTTCACGTTATCAATAAACTCTTCCATTGTGGCAATCTGAGCTTCCTTCAGCACCGTGTTCTTATATGTATTCTTTGTCAGAATCGAATACCTGCCACAGTCCTTGGCAATCTCAACAAAACGATTCTCTAAATATCGGATCAAGGCTTTATTCAAGTCTCGACCAACAAAAATAACCGCTGTATTCCAGTAATATTTTTCTTTACCGGACTGATAATCTCTAAGATGCTGAGAAAGTCTATCCAGTACATTTTCTGCCTCACCGATATAAACAGAATCTGTTCCGTCATCCTCCTGACACATCAAGAAGTACACGCCGACACCTTTGATATCATCCCGGTCACATCCTGCAATCTCTGTTCTTGGAATCTTAATAGCTTTACCATTCCAGTTTGATAGTTCCGCTGTTGTCAAACTATCCGCAGAGCCATTTACAAGAAAGAGTTCAATAGCTTTTCCATACATTCAAAACACCACCCTCTCAATATATGCTAATTCCTTGTTCCCAATTCCTCAGACTTCATGTAATTCCAGAAACTTCTAGCTGTTTCAAAACAACTATTGTAACGATACTCTTTTAGGTCTCCTTTATTGTATTTTGCTTCCACATTCTTATATTGTTCTTTAAACTCATCAACTGTTTCATAATTAAGAACATACACCATATTTTCCAAATGTTCCTTGGATACTAACCTTTTTGAATATGTTGCAAACAAGCCCCTATACTCATCGCTATTATACACGTAGGTCAAAGGAAACCACGCCCAGTCTTTCTCGTAGTTAGAAATCAAGAGCGACGCACTATGGCAAAACAAATCACCCGAAACAAACTCATCTTTGTTGCACACGTCTACATTAAGATTTTCAATCCATAGTGCTGCTGTTCCGCAATAATAATTCTTATTATCCCTTTTACATACAGCACTATCCAAGACATCGTTATAGCAATAAAAACAGTTATAGCTATCGGCATCCTGATTATAATGTGAAGTTCCTGCAAAATATGTCTTATTTAAAACGTACCTCAAAGCTTCATTTGCACTCTTTTTAAGATAATATGCCACCACATATATGAAACACTCATGCACAAACGTCACCTTCAAGTTGGAATAATTTGTTTGCTGTCTGCGTATTTCATACATTAATTCTTCCAGAAACTTTGCTATCTGCTTATATCCCTCTTGAACATACTCAGTGCTTTTGACAAGAAGAAGGAATTCGTCTCTAAATGGCATTAGTTCAAGATAGCATGAAATAACTTCTTTTTCGGTATAATCATATCCCAAAATCTGTTTTTTTAATTCTTCAAGGTTCTCAGCAAACTTACTCTTTTTTACGGCATCACTCGCCGTTCCTCGAAAAAAATCGCTTGTCACCCTCGACTTATATGACACCTTTGGCGTCTCTTCCAGCCACACTGGGGGGTTACCTAACTCTGGTTCTTTATATGTATCTATCCCATATAATGTGCGTACCATTCTCTGATACTCAGTATCATATGTGTCAGGCATAGATAAATCGAAATGCAAAAGTCCCTTTAAATACTGCGGTTTACATACATTTCCTTCGGCATCTCTCTCAAATACAACCGGTATAAATTTTCTCTGTTCTACCTTATTGTAAACTTCCGATGAAATAATCTGAGTTTCTGTACCTACACCACCAGCTCGTTCATTTGCCTTCTTTGCATACACAGGGTCTATGAGAATCAGAACGTTTGTAATACTCTCATCCAAAACACTTTTTTCCATGAATTTAAAGGTATCATTGCCTTCTTTTAACTGCCATTTATCAAAAACGACCTCTACTCCATCACCCTTAAGATTTGTAGCTAAAGCAATAACCTTTTCGTCATGTTCCTGCGTTCCCCAGGCATATGAAATAAAGACCTTAGGGTGTTCTATCCTATTCTTCATCTGTTTCTATGCTCCCTGTGTCGCTATCCGAATCATCTGCCATGCTATTATCAGCCTTGAACGATTCACCAATATTATGGAACTTCTCAAAATATGCCTTCAGTCTTTCGATAACTCGCTCCTTCTTCTCGGATCTGTTACCGCCACCAAATCGTGATACCGGAGGAAGAATCTTATCAATGTCTGTACCTGTTGTCTTGATTTCTCCGATACGGAAAGCATACTCCATGAACCTTCTTGTCGCTTCTTCCTGTAACTTCTCCTCCAGTCACGATACTTTATATTGGCTCTATATCGTGCTTTCGAGTCTAAATCTTGTGGTAGAATTCCACTCATTCTACGTAATTTTATTTTTTCTAAAAGTTTTTGCAACCAAATTGCAACCACATAAAGTTAATCTTTGAAGCATTTCTTATTAATCTCTTTGCAAATCTCGTCGCAAAGAGATTGAATAGTCGCGCAAACCCTTGCCCCCTTCTTACGCACTTGCTCATCGTTATTTTCATCGATTTTATTATCAATAATTATTTCTATGCTTTCTGTTGCTTTTTCAAAAAACATTTTGTAAAGCTTAACCGAATCTAGTTCCATCTTTTTTTCATCTATAACAAGTCTTCCTTCATCATTTTTAGGCATAGAATATTCGAGATAATACTTTCCTTTTTCATAACCCAAATTATATGTTTTTTTCATATCGTTTTACCCTTTGCTGTATAGTATAAATTCCTCCATCAATATTATCTGCCACAATCTTAAGAATACTGTATTCATCATCTTCATATTCAAGTGCTCCAGATTGTATCATAACTTCTTTCTCCTTACTAAGAAAAATAACATTATCTACATCTAAATTAACAATAAATTGAGGATTATGCGTAACCATTATTATTTGACGTCTTTTAGCCATGTTTCTAAATTGTTCTAGCACATCTTCTTTAATTGCTTTTTGTGATATATGATCTTCCGGCTGATCAATAATGTATATCCCCTTATTTTTCTCTTCACCACTTAATAGTTTAAAATATATTCGCGAGTTAAATCCCGCCGATAAATCCGTGTATACATCTTTCCCATTCTCAGTTATTGCCTTTATCGGCTTAAAATCAGCATCAAGTCTTGTTTTAATCTTAAACTTTAAGGCTTCCAGTGGATCATCTATTTCTGTAGGATAGCGAGAAATCATTTTTCGTAGATCTTCTCTCGTAATCTCCTCAACTTGAATTCTATTTCCCTTTTTTAAAGAACCTTTTAGAATTTCTTCAAAATAAGCATTATCAATCTTTTCTATAGATATTTTAGAAACAAACAAAAAGGCATCTACCGGATTAACTTCTGGTTCAACCTCTGTTTCTTCTATAAGACATTCATAAGGCGTAAGAGAATTCCGCGTTTTTATAAGATTCGCGATATTCTCAGCCAGTATTTTCTTTTCTTCCGAAAAAGCATTGTGTCTATTTTGTTGATCCGTTTGCCGTTCGCTATATTTGCGTTTAAAAGTCTTTAATGCCGTATTAAAAGCATTAATCTTTGTTCTTTCTAATTTTGCCTTTTCATACTTATTGCTATATTTTTGAAGTAGCATTTCCAAAAACTCTACTTCACTTTCCAAATGGTTTCTATCTTTTTCATCTAACTCAGAATTAGCAATAAGACCTTTTTTCATACTTGAAATAACAGACTTAAACTCTTCTACAAGTTTTTGTAGTTTTGATATATCTTGCGTTTCCAGCTCAATTCCCAACACCAATTCATTTTCAATTTCCTCTTCATCAAGTAACTCAAGCGGTAACAATTGATTAATCTTATCATCATAATCAAATTTATACTCTAAACGCTTATAAAAACTTTCCAGTTCTTGTTCTACTATTCTTCTATATCCCTGCGCATCAATCTCGTTTGGAAAGAACTCAGCTAAATACCTGTCAGCCTTTAAATTTTCGTCTTCAAATATTTCCCGAATTTGTCCTTGGTAATTAAATTTAAATATGTCTTTTTCAGCTATTTTAGTCTCAACCTCAATTCCATTTTGGCAAAGATATTTTTCATAACCTTTTTTTAGTTTTGGTAATGATGTAATAGCACGTTCTTCAGTCAGTTCATGTAACAACAAAGATTTTCCTATAGAATTATCACCTATTACAACATTTATTCCTCTTGAAAGAGGAACATAATTCTTCTTTCCATGGATATTAATACAAAGCTCTTTTACATATCTTCCTTGTCCCCAAAAACTACCCGAATAATTAATCCTATGGTAATCTGTAATGGCCATTACCAATCCTTTAAACGTAGGCAAGGCTTTTAAATAAGTGAATCGAACATCGTCTTCATTCTCACTTGAGTTAGGATAGAAATTCCAATTATGACAATCAGATCCTGTTACAAACCTTAGTTTTTCCTTAACATCATTATCTAAAGAAAACTTCTTATTGAAAATCTCATTATCGCGTTGTCTAAACTCATAAGCATCAAAATATTCCATAAATAATAATTCGTTAAATGCTTCTCTCCCAAGAGACATCACATCGGATTTGTGAGGTTTTTGAGTGGACGTAGGTGTTTTCTTTTGATGTGCAATCATAACAAAGTCTAGTCCCACTTCTTTCAAGATTGCAAAGTAATCATCCCTCTCGTAAGCACCATCAATATACTTCTCTTTTCCGATTCCCTTTACAAACGACTCTTCTAACCGTTTTAGCCCTTCTTCATCTTTATCATCAAAAATCGTCACAATATGAATGACTTTTTTCCCATCAAACTTTACAGAGAATTCTACGCCAGGTAAAGCCTTAAGCAGCTCCTTTCCCTCGTATGACTTCAGTGTTTTGTATAAATCTAAGCTAAACCTATCATGATCAGTAATTGCACACATATCTATTTCATTCTGTCTTAGTTTAGCTATAAGAACAGGAATATTTTCTTCTGTATTAAACGCAACTTTCTTTCCATCCTTATGATTCGAAAAAAACGAATGAATATGTAAATCTATTTTGATTGGTTTATCCACTATTTTTTTCATGTATCACACCTCTTCTATAGCTTTTCTTGTTTGTTTGTTTTATTTAAGCTCATATTTTGCATATAAGAGTTCATCAAATTCATAACAGATAATTGATTGTTCATATATTGTTGCTGTTGAGTCAAATTATCTGTCAACCCTTTAGGTATGTATGGTTTTTGTATAGTCTCCCATGTTATTTTATATCCCAATGACTTAGCAATCACTTCAAGTAATTTATCTCCCTCACTCTTAATTTTCGCCAGTTCTGTTTCATTTGGATTTTCAACACACAGTCTGTCATAGTATATTTTCCATTGGTTCAAAACATTTTTATCATCACCAAATACTACTTCAATAACATTTAACGCTCTAACACTTTCCACAGACCACCCCAGCCCTCTACTAACCATAAGGGTCTTAAAAATCTCCAACTTTTCGGCACGTTTCTTGCTGTTATTCTGTAGAATCTGTCCTACTATCACTGCTATAATCGGAGAAACGATTATAGAAATTATGTTTATTACGTCCATTGCACATCCCCCATTTAATCCTTCTTTACTATTCGCCTCGCATACTCATAAATTCGTTTCAAAGCATTTTCATCAACATCATCAACTACATTGCCTGCGACTTTCGAGAACCCATTGTATGTACTAAATCCAAGCAAGTACACAGCTAGGGACATTGCCAAGTTTTCATCATCTGTGTTCATCTCCTTAGCAATTCTACGAAGTTCGCTCATTACAGAATCATGTGGTACTTTGACATCTTCTCCACCTTCATTGACAACCTTCTCAATAACCTTTGGGAGAACCATGCACATCTTATAAAAGGCATCTTCCTGTCCTGTTACAAGAGCATAAAACTGATCTAAACTGACTCTACGAATCTTTTTATGCGAAACGCTCTTTCCATCAACAGTAGTGGACCACTTAATGTTCTGAGATTTCTTTGCGATTGCTTCAACTAAAAAGCATGCGCAATCGTCATCATCTAATAACTGGCTCTGCATCTTAATATATGTTTTGCCAGCTGCAGCAGAGTTCATGGTGTTATGCTTATTTTTCATTTCTACATAAACAGTATGAACAATATCCCCTTCTGGAAGCGTTATTCCTTCAGACACTTGAAATATAACATCCCAACCACCTTCTGTTCCGTTATCAGGAACATGGCAATTATTTATATACTGAAAAATACGCTGATGAAAATATCCGATGTCATTATTGTTAGATTTGTCTCTTTGCCTAAAAATCTCATTTCCAACGATTTCATCCCATGATGTCTGATATACAGTTTTATCGAATATCATCTTAATCGGATCAACAATGTTCTTGTTAAAACGTACAATGTCAAACGACTCCAGCTTCTCTCCGTATTTATCAATCGTATCTTTTACATGATTAGTAAAATCTTTCTCTGAAATAAAAGATAATTCCCAACTCATTAGTCCTCTGCTCCTTCCAATGCTTCATATATCATATTTGCTACTTCATATCCAAGATTAACCGGAACTGCATTTCCTACCTGCTTATATTGTGACATAACCTTCCCACAGAACTCCCAACTATCTGGGAAAGATTGACACCTTGCGTTCTCTCTTACAGTGAAAGGCCTTGCCTCCAAGGGATGACACCTTTCAGTTTGCTTCTGTGATGGTGAAGTAAGTACCGTTAATGAAGGCTCGTCCATAGATAACCGCCTTAAAATTCCAGTTCTTCCACCTTCCATGTCCCAGCAACTCTTCATGTATGCTTTCGCCAATTCTGGGTCTATATCTCTCCAATATCCACCGGCAGGTACAAGTCCAAAAAGCTTACGCTTATTCTCTCCATATGGCACACCTACACTCTCTGGAACATTTTCTAAGATATCTCTTAGCACTGGTTTATAGTCATGTGCCTCTGGGAATTCGAATGTTATTTTTTCTTTTAAATCCTTACGAATACCTATCGTGATAAGACGTTCTCTCTTTTGTGCAACTCCATAGTCCCAAGCATTCAAAACCTGCTTTTGAATGTCATATCCTGCATTCTCAAAAATTTCAAGCATGGTCTGATAGGTCTTTCCATGGTCATGCGTCAACAGTCCTCTAACATTTTCAAACAAAAACATCTTTGGCTGTAATTTTTCCAAAAAAATCGCATAATGATAAAACAATGTTCCTCTTGCATCTTCAAGTCCCAATCTTTTACCTGCATATGAAAATGCCTGACATGGCGCTCCACCGGACAGTAAATCTAATTCACCTTTCTTGATTCCAAAGTAATCTTCTAAATCCAATTTAGAGATATTAGCTATATCGTCACAAATAACTCTCCAATTGGGACGATTCTTCTTTAATGTATCACAAGCATCTCTATCAAATTCAATCAATCCGATTGTATTAAAGCCAGCTTCTTCCACACCTAATGCTAACCCACCAGCACCTGCAAATAACTCTATTGTCGAAAACTTTTTTTCTTTAACTGGGTACACTATATTGTAAAATGTATTTTGCATATTCCTTCTAATGCGGCGAGGATCATCTGGTTTTTCTGTACTATCAGGGATTAACCATGTATTTCCCTTTAAAACAGCACCTTCTATTCTTCCTTCACCACACAAACGAGTAATTCTTCTTCTAGAAATGCTCCATTTTTCAGCCATTTCAGTAGTTGTTGCAAAACTCATATTTACCTCCAAATAATAAAAACATACATTTATATTATATTCCCTTTACGGTACATTTTCAACACTTTCTGAAATCATTTTTAAATCGGACAATTATTCTACAAACTGTTGATTTTATTGGTTTTGTTGTACTCATCTTTTCATCCTATTATGTAATTCGGGGTTATTTAATTCTTTAAGTATATCCGCTGTCTTAACATTCTTATTCTTCATCTCAAGATATTCTCCAAACTTGATTTCAAAATCAAAAAGTTCTTCCCATCCCGGATCACGTCTTGCGACTGTCCCATCAGGATTGGATGCTGTCAGTCGACTTACTAACGCTCCAAAGCCTTTTACATCTTCGTTGTTGATGGCAATCCTCATATCATTCGTAAGATAAGGCTCACACGCTCTGTAATAACCAACCAGTTCTATCCGCTTATCTTCAAGGTCTTTCTTTGGAATCAATCCGAGTCGAATATTAATCTTTTCAAGCCACTCATTTGCTTTTGCTTTTGCAGATTCAATAATGCTTGCAGCTTCTTTCTTTGCTTCTTCCAACTTTTCTTCCGCCTGCTTAATAAGGCTCTGAAGACTACGAAGAGTTCTCCTAAGTTCTTTTTCCTGAGTTTCCAGTTTCTGTATCTCCTGCTCACGCATTTGAGCCTTATATTCAAGGTCAGATAAACTATCTCGCTCCGGAGTCTTGATTTCTCCATCCACGGTTAATCCATGCTTTATGCAAATCTTACGGAAATGTGCTCGATCCATTTCCTTCCACTGCTTGGTAGCGTTGTCTGTGCACTTTCCAGATGCATCCTTTTCATCCGGTCTCGGTGAATACTCGCTACCGGTACGAACCGCAATTAAGTTGCGCATAGCTCTATCCAAAGAATTTCTCTTTTGTACCCCATTCTTATATCCTTCCGCAACTGGGATATAATCAAAATGCATATGTGGAGAAGCCTCGTCCATATGGATATAAGCCCCTATAAGTTCCAATCCGGGATTTCTATCCTCGAACCCTTCAATATATTCAAGAAGACATTCCTTTGCTATATCACGTCGCTCAGGTTGTTCTATGAAGTCTTCCTGCTTTCCCCACTGAAGCACATCCTCGTAAAACTCCTTCTCGCCATTTTTTGAATTGAGGATATGCGTCCGATAATCTTTGATCTGACGATCCTTACGTTTCTGTTTTGCATTATACTCACTAATTGCATCATCAAAAATTCGATGATATGCATGTGCCGTAGTTTCATCTTTCCAAACAATATTCTGGTCAGTTCTTGCCACATCAATATTGCTTGGCAATTTCCCCTCTCCGTAATTCCGGAGATTATGCTGTCTATTTCCTCTGCCCTGAGGCATTAATATTGAACCCAATTTGAATCTCCTTTCTAACTTGTGCTCCACTGGAGTAAAAGTGTATTTTTTCTGTAAATGCCTTTGTTACTTTCGGCGAAAGTAAGCCTTATGACTTTTGACACTTCGTATCAAAAGACGGCGCTCTTCCGAGGGACTCCTATGCGGAGTGCAGTCATTCGCCATGACAGGCATCTCATAAGGGCTTTGCCCTTGCCGATGGCTAACCCAATCTTTTGGGGCTCTGCCCCGGCGATGCCATCCCCGGTCTCATCGGGAGTTACACTTCCGGGCGACGCCCTTCCCTTGTAAAACCTTGTCGTAAATAAATCCTTATCGGATATATTTACGCCTGCGTTTGCATATAACAAGAGACGTCATTTTGGCGTCAACTTATCGTGTTAGTTGACGTCAGATTGACGCCTCTTAGTATCACTTCTCCAATTCCTGATATAATTCCAGAATCATCAAAAGTTGTTCCATCACGACCGGGTCAAGTTCATCCGTTCGCTCTATTCTTGACAAATGCTCTTCAATATCTATCAAGGATTGTTTTATCTTTTCAAAGGTACGGACATTGCCATAAGTGACAATAGCATTATTAAGACAACTATTGATGAAGTATTCTGACTTCATCAGACCCGATAGTGCTATGCGCTCTTCAATGCAATCCTTTTCCTCCGGCGACACCCGAAAGTTCATAATCACATTAGTGTTAGCATCTAAATAGTACAAAACAAAATGAGATATCCCCTTAAAATGTTGTATAATCTACAAGAGGAGGAACTCATTATGTCACGACAAAAAAATCATCACACCAAACAGTTTAAGTTGGATGCTATCAACTATCGCACCCTGATCTTACACAAGTTGAATGTGCAAAAAATCTAGGCATCGGTGTCAGTACCCTTGCTCGCTGGGAGGCCCAATTCAGAGATAACGACGGTGATATTCCCGTTATCGGTTCCGGTAATTACGCTTCTGAAGAAGAGAAGGAAATCGCTCGTCTTAAACGTGAACTCCGTGATGCTCAGGATGCACTTGATGTGTTAAAAAAAGCCATCGGCATTCTGGGAAAAGATTAACAGAAGCTATCTATACGGAAGTTTCTGCAAAGATAGAGGCTGCCAAAGTAACTGGACGCCGCGTCTCTGTCTCTGGAATGCTGAAATTTTTAGGCGTGTCCCGCTCTGGATATAGATCCTTTCTTAACCGAAAGGTCTCTCCTTCCTGTCGGCGAAAAGCAGCTGTAAAAAAGGAAATCCAGAAAATTTATGATAATTCTAAACAGAATTACGGCGCTCCTAAAATCTCTCAGGAACTACGCAAATCTGGTGAAACCATCAGCCAACGCACTGTTGGTAAGTACATGCGCGAAATGGGCATTCGTGCCCAATGGACGAAACCTTGGACTACCACAACCAAAGATTCTGATTTCAACAAAGAACTCCAAAATGTTCTCAATGAACAGTTTAATCCAGATCGTCCCAATGCTGTTTGGTGCACAGATATTACTTACATCTGGACCCAGGATGGATTTGTATATCTCAATTGCGTAATGGACTTATATGCCAGGAAAATCATTGCCTGGACACTTGCAGATACTATGGAAGTATCTACAGTTATTGAAACTATCAACAAAGCTAAAGCTTGTCGTAATACTGACCAGCCACTTATTATTCATTCTGATTGTGGCAGTCAATATGTGTCAGCTGCGTGGCGTGAAGCCACTGAAACAATGCAGAGAAGTTATTCTCACAGCGGTTATCCTTATGATAACGCTTGCATCGAATCGTTCCACTCCTTAATCAAAAGAGAATGGCTTAACAGATTTAATATCATTAACTTCAAACATGCCTACAAGCTTGTATTTGAGTATATTGAAACTTTTTATAACACCGTTAGGATCCATAGCCACTGCGACTATATGTCTCCTAACAACTTTGAAAAACTATATGAAAGGGTATGTTCTCTGCCGGCAGCTTAGCTGGCAGAACTTCTCATTTTATTTTGTGCTAAATCTTGACACAGGACCATAGTATAGTTTCTTTATAATCCATATCCACTCTCAACTTTCTACCACTCAATCCCTTCCAGATCTAACAATCAAAATTAAATTCCCGCTTTTAGTTCAACTTAAAATATTCATTAATCAATCCACTCTAAAGGAATAAGCTTTTCTCCATTTCTCCACACACAAACCTCATTTATGCCTTGCACATCACCGTATATTGACGAATCAGTATGTTCTAATACAAGAATCTGCATATTGTTGTTAACATTCGATATACATTTTGCCATAGTTGTGAATATACTTTTTACCGCCTCTCTATCCAAATCCCCAAGATCATATACTTCGCTATTATCTGTTGAGCCATGCGGAAAATACACCTGACTCGGCTGATCAAATACAACAAAATTCGGAACCGAAGACTGAAAAGTCGAGAAAAATTCTTGCAATCCCAATATAGTCGAAATATGGTAAGCTAACCAATTTGATCCACTACCAATTTCCCATAAATAATCTTTTCTGCCATCTTCCCCATCTACTTCTATGGTCAAATTCTTATAATCTAACCTAAACGGATCATCCGGACGCTCCGCATCCATTAACTTCAGTAATTCCATCTGCTTTACCGATATCTTTGTAATTGCATTCTCAATTTTTCTTTTAATTACAGATTCATCCGCAATCTTTTTCAATTTTGCAATTCTTTCCCGAAGCATTTGTATCTCTGCTGACAACTCGCCATCAGACTCCAAAGATGCAATCGTTTCACTAGCATATTCAATTTTTCCTAGAAATCTTGAGATTCCATCCAATGTATATCTGCTAGGATTTGCTTCGTCATTCTCTCTTAGCTGTTTCAGTTTATTCTCTTCGATTCTAATTCGTTTTTGAACTGCTACCAACTCATCTGTCAATCTCTGAATCTGACCTTTTACCATATCATATTCTCTTTCAAATGCTGCAGGAATTTCTTCCATCTGTTTCTTTTTCTTTCTGCTATCTTCTAATCTGCTTAGATATATATTTCTTTGACTATCATCAGAACATTTCTGTTGACAGACAGGACATATGTGCTCTTTTCTTGCTTTTTTATCTAACCATTCGGCAATATTTAACCGCTCCACTTGTATTGAAAGTGCATCTCTATACTCAGAGACACTTTTCATCAATTGAGACATTTCGATATGGCGATTTTTGTATTTTGTAAGTTCCATAGCAAGTTCATTCTCTTTTTCTCTTAACATTACCATTTCTTCTGAACTCTTAATTATGCCATCACTTTTGATTACCTTTTCTTCTGTATTATTTTTTACAAGTTCTTGAAGCAATATCAACTGTGCTTCAAATTTCATATTTCTACTAGTTTCTTCTAATAAGCCTAATTCAATTGCAACTGAAATCCATGCCTTAATTTCATTTTCCCATCGAATGGTCAATTCACATAATTTTTCATAATCGCTTTCTTTCTTCTTCAATTTTCTCTGTAAATCCAGTAATTCCTGACGCACTGACAGTACCTCTGGTGTGATAGCACCTAATACATATGGAAATATATTAATCAGCTTATTTCTATGCTCTGTCTTATCTGTTTTATAAAACAATATATTAGCATTTGCAACCACATTTTGAGGTTGAAAGCAGAATGACATCAAATCGCGAAATGCAGGCCTACTCCCATAATAAGTATCTTCTGTTTCTAAAAAACTCAGCCTTGCATATTCATCTAAAAATCTCTTTACTGCCTGACAATTTGTATTTTTTTCTGGAATTTCAGGAATTTCGATTTCTTCACCTTGAATAAACAGCATATCACTGGTTGACTTTTGTGTCCCTGGTTCCCTTCTCGCTAATAACACTTTATTTTTCTCAAGTTTTATGACCACACCAAACCAGCTACATGCATTCCTTATTGTCTGTGTTGGTATATAACACTCACCACTTGCCAAACAATAATCAATTATAGGTATAATAGCTGATTTTCCAGTCCTGGAGTCTCCGGTAATAACATTAACTGAATTTGTATTTAATTCAATATCCTTATAAGAGTACTTCTGATTTTTAGGCCACAATATTAGTTTTTCAATTTGAAATTGCATTCTAAAACCTCACTTTCAAAATTTCTTCAATCTGAATCAAATTCATTCCCGCACACCATTGCCCTAGTTTTTCAGCATTCTTCCCCATTTTTAAAATATTGTCGGATTCTTTATTTCGTTTCTTCAATTCCAATGGAAAAATCGTATTATATTCTACATCCATAGAAATCAATCCAGCCTTTATTGCTTCCGCCAATGATGTTGCTGTTATATCCTTCATCTTTTCTATATCTTTATGAAGGTCACAAATCAAATCATTTTTCAAAACATCTGGTTTCATAAACTTGTCAGACATAGCTCGCATTCCAGATGCTTTATTTGTGGACTTAATTTGCTTTGCAACATCTTCTTTCATGATCATAGGTAACACAATAAATAATTCTTCAATTGGTGTCGCTTCATTCTTTTCCGAAAAATATCCCAGCACAAAGTTCCACAAAAGATATGCACCCAACATAGGATTACGCACATTATCGTATTCATTAAACATCTTTTTCATCTTCTTTCAGTTTTTGTTTATAATTTGGATGCCATCCTATTTGTTGCTGATCTGCTAATTCATGATAGCATCCATTCTTAAAGCTTCTAGAAGTCACTATTACCCCCATATTTACATCTTCGTCTTGACACTTGTAGTACAAATACTTACCTCTTTTAGCCTCTTCCCATTCATCCTTGTCCATTTCTATAATATTTTTTTTGGTTTTCCAACGCCCTTCTAAATCTTTGTAATAGTTTTGTAATATTTCTTCATTTATATCTCCCTTTACAGCCCACATAGTTCTGTTTGCAAAGGCTTTTAAGTAATCATTTATTGCCGTCAACTGGGCATCATAATCTAAATCAATTATCTGAAGTTGTCTAATATATGTCTTGTATTCATTTTGTTGCAATTCTATTTCTGCCTTTGTTGGACTTGGAGCCAATTCAACTAAAGATTTATTTTGATTAACCAATGTTTGTGTTAATATCAATTCATTATTAAAACTCTTTTTCGTGATTTGCATGACTTGTCCGCTTTCAATCTGTAAAGCAGTAGTTTTATCAATCCATCCTAACATTTTATCAAAAACTAATAGTTGTATATCCGACGGCAGATAAGTCTTGGCTCTAAACTCATCATATAATTTATCTGTGTGTCCCTCACCTATTACAACCAATTTAAATTTCTCAATAATACACAATGCATACTTCTTATTTTCTCCAGTCAAGAACGATACTATGTAATGATTGATGGAATCACTTTGTTCAATATATTTTCCGTCTTCTCCTATAAATACATCTCGTATTTTTTGATAAACATCTTCCGCTTCTTTTTCATCACACACTTGATTTAGCCATGTAACAATGTTTCCACTCTTATTTACATTAATAACCAATGTAAATATAGTTGAATCTAATGGTAATTCCTCTTCTTTAAGTGCAATGAGCCAATTATACAAGGTTTTCCAAAGATCTACAGCTCTGTCTGAAACAGGATTTCTATCTGATAACGCACTTTTTGTTTGTATTGCAATTTTCTCATTACCATTTTCAACACCTACATCATCAAATTTTTCCACACTCACTACACAGTCGATTCCACAATTCAATAATTCGTACAACATCTGACGAACCTGTAATCCATATCCATACAATTTATCAGGCACATGCGTATTCGTTATAGTAACTTCCTTTTCATCAGCCACGTTGATCACCTCTCTTATTTGTAGTACTTTTCTAAATATATTGTTTTACATTACATGTTCTCAACTTGGTCATTGTGACCAAGTTGTTGAATATGTTTACGAATAATACTTTTGATTCTTACTTTTCGGTTTATCAGGCTCAGTTCTTTGTAACTCACCAGTTTTGAGCATCTTATTTAGATAATGCCTTCGAAAATATGAACGCTCCAAATTGAATTTTTGCATTATTTCGCTTGCGGTTTTGGGTTCCCTGCAAAATGCGATTATCTGCCTCATTATATCTTGTTCTTCATCATGGTCACCTTCTTGGTCGCATTGACCATGATGCTGACCATCATTCCTCAAC
>JABLTO010036152.1_pt1 | contig 53587 bp, 50 predicted proteins | sample 7160091 | NCBI WGS metagenome assembly JABLTO01 (sample SAMN14651225, study PRJNA627086) | human gut metagenome | isolation source: feces | host: Homo sapiens
AAGCCGCTTGAAATGGATTTGAGCGAAGCGGATGCAATTGCTCCCTTGCTTTTTGAAGAACTGAAAGGAGCAGGGGATGGCCCCTGCTCCTTGCTTGCTTTCGTTTTTGTTCATGGGTGCTCGTGGTGCCGGTAAAGCACCTCCCGCGTTTCAACGCGCGGCGTGCCTCCGGGTCCATCTGCCGGAAAATGCTCTTCCACAATGTATGTTACCAGACGATCTTGATAGCGCCCATCCAGAGGGCATTGGCTGTATTCCCAAGCATCCTCCTTGGGGGTGATGATGGTCTTCAATGCATCGGGAAGGATCAGATCCGGAACAGTGCCGGAAGGCTCTGCAATGTCCGGCGCGGGCTGCGTTTCTGCCGGCGCAATAGGCTCTGCGGTATCGGCTGCGGCATCCTGCGGTTCCGGGAGCATACCGCAGGAGCACAGGACAAGGCACAGCGCGAGCAAAAAAGGAAGGAAAGAGATACGCTTAAGAATTAGATTTACCTGCTTCATTGTCTTCATAATCATTTACAGTACAGGAGGATGGTGGTGATTTCGCGAGGTGGTTGTATATTCTTCCGTCCAGCCCAATGCCCCACAATTATCGCAATTATAGTATTCAGTGTAGTGGCACGTAACCATACGATCTTGGTAACGGCTATCCAATGGGCACTCACTATAAGAAGTTTTAGTATCAGTTAGAACGGTCTTTGTCAGAACATATCGACCTATCGGATCGCTTGATGGCGGGCAACATTCCATACACCCTTCCCACCACGCGAAAGCCGATATTGGAAAAAATTGCAAACGCAAGAACTCGCGAAATAACGGTTATCTTTTTTAATTTATTATTGCTCCTTTTTTACTCCGAGCTTACAGGGAAAGAACTTTATGTAGTAGAAATGCCATCACCTCCAAACCGGCGAAAAACAGGAAAGTAAGTAAAGGGAACGGCTTCTTTTATGATAATAGACTGTTATTCTTTTGTCAATAGGAAAAATGGGGCGATTTGCAGGCCAGGTGCGAAAAAAATGGGGATCGATAGGATGAATCCAAACCAATTTGCTAGGAATTGTTGACAACGCCTGCGGGCGATGGTATAGTATACACGAAATCCAACCAAACTACTTGGAATTGAGGTGAGAAACGTGAAGCTTTCTACGCGTGGGCGCTATGGATTAAAAGCGATGGTGGATCTTGCGCTCGCCTATGGCGGCGGGCCGGTGAGCACCGCCTCGCTCGCCGCGCAGCAGGGCGTGAGCGAAGCGTATCTCGAACAGCTCATAAGCGCATTGCGCAAGGCCGGGCTTGTGACTTCCAGCCGCGGTGCGCAGGGCGGCTATGCGCTTTCCCGCCCGCCGGAAGAGATCAACGTGGGTGATATACTGCGCGTGCTCGAAGGCTCTACCACGGTGATCGACTGTGTGGGCTCAGAACGCGTGACCTGTGATAATGCATGCTCCTGTTCGGCAAGGCCGCTCTGGCTGAGGCTGCAGGCGCGCATCAACGAAGTGCTTTCCACCACAAGCCTCAAGGATATGGCGGATGATTATAAGACGCAGACGGAGCGGGCGGTTGAAAAGCAGCCTCCTGCCTTACAACAGTGAAAACGAAAGGATGGTTCCAATCGAGAATGAGAAAGGTTTATCTTGATAATGCGGCTACCACCGCGCTTTCCCCAGCTGTGCTTGAACAAATGATGCCGTATTTGACGACCATCTACGGCAATCCCTCCAGCCCGCATTCCTTCGGCCAGGAAGCGCGCAAGGGCGTAGAGCACGCGCGCGACCAGGTGGCAAAGGCGCTTAACGCGCTGCCCGAGGAGATCATCTTCACCGGCTGCGGCACGGAAAGCGACAATACCGTCCTCTTTGGCGTGGCGGAACGCTATGCGAAAAAGGGCAACCATATTATTACGACCAACGTGGAGCATCACGCGATTTTGCATACCTGCGAAGCGCTTGAAAAGCGCGGCGTGAAGGTCACCTACCTTCCCGTGGATGAAAACGGCATGGTGACGGCCGAACAGGTTGAAAAGGCGATCACGGATCAAACGATCCTTGTTTCCATCATGTTTGCCAACAATGAGGTGGGAACCATTATGCCCGTTGCGGAAATCGGCAAGGTCTGCAGGGAGCACGGCGTGCTGTTCCACACGGACGCTGTGCAGGCCGTAGGCCACGTGCCGGTGGACGTAAAGGCGATGAACATCGATATGCTTTCCCTTTCTGCGCATAAGTTCCACGGCCCTAAGGGCGTGGGTGCGCTCTATGTGAAGAAGGGGATTCGCCTGCCGGCTTATGTGATGGGCGGCGCACAGGAGCGCAACCGCCGTGCTGGCACGGAGAACGTTGCAGGTATCGTGGGGCTTGGCGCCGCCATTGAGATTGCAGTGCAGCAGCTCCCGGAGAGCGCAGCGCGCATGGCGAAACTGCGCGATAAGCTCATCGCCGGTATTGCGGAGCGTATCCCGGAGGTGAAGCTCAATGGGCACCCAACGCTGCGCCTGCCGAACAATGTAAACTACAGCATCAAATACATTGAAGGCGAGTCCATCCTGTTGATGCTGGATATGAACGGCATTGCAGCTTCGAGCGGTTCAGCTTGTACATCCGGTTCGCTCGATCCTTCGCATGTGCTGCTTGCTCTGGGGCTCACGCATGAGGTAGCGCATGGTTCCGTGCGGCTTACGCTGAGCGATGAAACCACCGAAGAGGATATCGACTATGTGCTGGAGGTTCTGCCCAAAGTCGCGGAGCGCCTGCGCGCAATGTCCCCTTTGTATCACGAATAACGGATTTTACGAAAAGGAGAAAGGCTATGTATACCGAAAAGGTTTTGGATCATTTCAGCAACCCGCGCAATATGGGCGAGGTTAAGGACGCAAACGGGGTCGGCATGGTAGGCAACGCAAAGTGCGGCGATATCATGCAGATGTTCATCAAGGTAAACGACGATGGGATCATTGAGGATTGCGGGTTTAAAACGTTTGGCTGCGGTGCAGCGATTGCGACTTCCTCCATGGCTACGGAAATGATAAAGGGGAAATCCATTGACGAAGCGCTTAAGCTATCCAATGCCGCCGTTGTAGAAGCGCTTGAAGGCCTGCCGCCGCAGAAAATTCATTGTTCCGTGTTGGCTGAAGAGGCAGTGAAAAGCGCGATTGAAGATTATTATAAGCGCAAAAATGGTGAAAAGCCGGAAGAAGCGGAAGAAAAATAAAAAGATTGAAGAGAGCATTGCGGATGCATAATGTGCATCCGCTTTTTCGATTGAACAGCCCGGCTGCGCAGGACTTTAGGGAACTGCTATGAGAGCACGGAGCCTGGAGGCAAGCTTCCTATAAAAAGAGCTGCCGCATGCTTATCTGTGGTTTGCGGGGAGGATTGCCCCAAAAAAGATGGGCGAAAAACTTAAAATAAGGATGATTTTTCTAGGGAAATGCGCTATAATAAAATAGTTTGAATAAAAAAGATAGAACAAAGGAGCATGAAGACATGCAGGGTAAAACATTTTCAATGCAGCTGGCGGGCAGGACGCTGACCGTCGAGACCGGCAAATACGCCGAGCAGGCCGGCGGCGCCGCGCTGATTCGCTGTGGGGACACCGCAGTGCTCGTATGCGCGACGGTCGCAAAAGCGCCGCGTGACGGCGTGGATTTTCTTCCGCTGAGCGTGGAATTTGAAGAAAAAATGTATTCCGTGGGCAAGATCCCCGGAGGGTTCATCAAGCGCGAAGGCCGTCCTTCGGAGCGTGCAATCCTTGCAAGCCGTTTGATTGACAGGCCGCTGCGCCCACTTTTCCCCAAGGGCTTTTATAATGACATTCAGGTTATCGCAACCGTGCTTTCCGTGGAGCAGGATGTGCAGCCGGAGATCCTTGCGATGATCGGCTCTTCCGTTGCCCTTTGCATCAGCGATGCGCCTTTTATGGGGCCAACTGGCGCTGTGAGCGTAGGTTACGTGGATGGCGAATATATCATCAATCCGAATAGTGCGCAGCGCGAGCAGAGCCGCTTGAACTTAACTGTAGCCGGGACGCGCGATGCGGTGATGATGGTGGAAGCTGGCGCAAACGAGCTGACGGAAGCTGAAATGCTCAAAGCGATCCTGCTTGCACATGAGACGATCAAGGAAATCGTCACCTTTATTGAAGGGATTGCCGCTGAAGTGGGCAAACCCAAGATGGAAGTGAACATCTACCAGCCGGATCCGGAATTCGTTGCACTGGTGCGGGAATATGCAACGGAGAAGGTTGCATGGTCGCTCGATACGTTTGATCGCAAAGAGCGGGAGGCGCGCTCTGCAGAGGTCAACGCGGAAGTAACCGAACACTTCGCGGAGAATTTCCCGGATTCTGGGAAGGATGTTGATGCGATCCTCTATACCATCACCAAAGAGATCGTGCGGGATAAGATCATCAACCATGGCATCCGCCCCGATGGGCGTAAGATGGAGGAGATCCGCCCCATCTGGTCCGAGGTAGGCATCCTGCCCCGTACCCATGGAAGCGCAGTGTTCACCCGTGGGCAGACGCAGGTAATGACGATCGCAACCCTGGGTGCGCTGGATGATGGGCAGACGCTGGATGGAATCAGCGAGGATACCTTCAAACGCTATATGCATCAATATAACATGCCGCCATATAGCGTGGGTGAAACCCGGCCGGTACGCAGCCCGGGCCGGCGCGAAATCGGCCACGGCGCGCTGGCAGAACGCGCGCTTGTGCCCATGCTGCCATCCGAAGAGGAGTTCCCGTATGCGATCCGCCTCGTTTCTGAAGTTATTAGCTCCAATGGATCCACTTCGCAGGCTTCCATTTGCGCGAGCACCATGGCGCTGATGGATGCGGGTGTGCCGATTAAAAAGCCTGTTGCAGGCGTAGCCATGGGCCTTATCAAGGACCAGGAGAATGGCAATATCGCCGTTATGACGGACATCCAGGGCCTTGAGGACTTCCTCGGGGACATGGACTTTAAAGTGGCCGGCACCCGGGAAGGCATTACCGCCATTCAGATGGATATCAAGATCAAGGGCATTGATGAGCAGATCCTAACCCGTGCGCTGGAGCAGGCGCGCCGTGGCAGGCTGTTTATCCTTGATAAAATGATGGAAACCATTTCCGCACCGCGCCCGGAGATCAGCCCATATGCGCCGCGCGTGCTTCAATTTACGATTCACCCGGACAAGATCCGCGAGGTGATCGGCTCCGGCGGGAAGACCATCAACAAGATCATCGCTGATACGGGCGTGAAGATCGATATTGAGGACGATGGACGCGTGTTTATCCTTTCGCCGGATGCGCAAGCATCTGCGGAAGCAAAGAAAATCATTGATAGCATCGTAAAGGATATCGAAGTGGGAGAGGTGTTCCTCGGCAAGGTGGTGAACATCCTGCCAATCGGCGCGCAGGTAGAGCTCAAGCCTGGCAAGAAGGGCCTTGTGCATATTAAGAACCTGGATAACAAGTTTGTTGAGCGCGTGGAAGATGTTGTCTCCATTGGCGATGAGATCCTGGTGCGCGTGATCGATATCAAGCCCGATGGCAAGATCGATTTGACGCGCAAGGGCCTGCTCCCAAACGATAACAAGAAAAACGATAAACAGTAAGGCAAAACCGGGCCGGGATACGCCCGGCCCAAAAAATTTTTAAATTTCGGGGGCATCAGCCCCCGTCCTTATTTCGGGCTTTTTACGCAATCATCCGCCGCTGTTTTTGCTACGGGTTTGCCCCATTGCCTGCATCCGCCTCATAATTCCTTTGCCTGGCGAATACCTTAAACCGAAGGATACGGACATGCGGGGGAAGAGAACACCATGAAAATGCAGAAACGGAACGGGGCGCTTGTGAATTTATTGCTTCTGCTCTTGATTGCAGCGCTGTATTTTGTAACCAGCCGGCCGGATGCGGTTACGGCGATGGCGCAGCTCACCTATGCGCCCAATTACCGTGGCCATGCTGAGAATGCGGTTGCACTGCAGTTCCCCGTCGCTTGGAATGCTGCGGCGCTGGAATCCATCCTGGATACGCTTGCAGCAAAGGGCACAAAAGTCACGTTTGCAGTAAGCGGCCTTTGGGCAGAAAACAACGGTGCGCTGCTGCTGCGTATGGCGGCGGACGGGCATGAGATCGCCACCATGGGAGAAGATCCTTTCATGGATGGGAAGCTTTCCGCTGTGCAGGAGGATGTTGCGGCTTCACTGGAGGAGATAGAAGCTGCGTGCGGCGTTCGCCCTGCCCTATACTATTCTGGAACGCGCAATGTGACCGTTTCCGGGCGCGCTGCAAAAAAACTTGGCCTTACGCATGTGCTCTGCACAACGGATTTGCGTTGCGCGGCAGGAAGCGCAGAGGAAATCATGCAACGTGGATTAAACGACCCGATTGAAGGAAGCATAATATTGATGCAGCCAACAGCTGCCGCAGCAGAAGCTCTGCCTGGGCTGCTGGATGGACTACGAGAAAGAGGAGTGGATGCCGTGCGCGTTTGCGATGTGCTCGGCTAGGACGAAGCTATGGTTTTTCGGGATAAGCTGGAAAATGGGATCCGCGTGATCGGTGAAACGGTGGAACATTATCGCTCCGTTTCCATGGGTGTATGGGTTGATACGGGATCCGTGTGCGAAACTGAGCAGGAGGCCGGGGCGTCTCATTTTATTGAGCACATGCTTTTTAAGGGGACCCAGCGGCGTACCGCAGCGCAGATCGCTGCGGAAATGGATGCCATTGGGGGCAACCTCAACGCATTTACAGCCAAGGAGTGCACCTGTTTCTATGCAAAGGTGCTGGACGAGCATCTGCCCCGCGCAGCGGACATGCTCTCCGATCTTGTGCGCAATTCAAAGTTTGATGAGGCGGATATTGAGCGTGAAAAAGGCGTAGTGTGCGAAGAAATCCTTATGACGGAGGACTCTCCGGAGGATGTTGCGCATGAAACGCTCTGCGCGCTGCTCTATGAAAATGCACCGCTTGCAAAGCCCATCTTGGGCACCCAAGAAAGCGTGCGTGCCTTTACGCGGGATACGCTGATGGACTATATGACCAAGCATTATGTGCCCGGAAACATTGTAATCTCCTGCGCAGGCCATTTTGAGCGTGCAGCGTTGATGGACACGCTTAACCGCCATTTCCTGGGAGGAAGCGTTGGAGCGCACGGCGCGCGCAAGGTGAGCTCGCTTGCAGGGGGGCGCAGGTTCCGTGCGGTAAAAAAGGATATCGAACAGGTGCATCTTTGCCTTGGATTCCCTGGCTTTGCCCTGGATGAAGATGAACAATATGCTCTGTTTGTGCTCAACAATGCATTGGGCGGCAGCATGAGCTCGCGCCTGTTTCAGAACATCCGCGAAGCGCGCGGCCTTGCCTATTCGGTATACTCCTACCCATCTTCTTACACCGATACGGGATATTTTGCACTATATGCTGGAACGGGCGAAGGGACTGCGGAACAGGTTACGGCCTTGATCTTGGAAGAATTGGAAAAACTGCGGCGTGGCGGCTTAACGGAAGAAGAATTCATCCGCAGCAAGGAGCAGCTTAAGGGGAGCTACATGCTCGGCCAGGAAAGCACCTCAGCGCGCAACAGCGCTATTGGCAAGATGGAGCTGCTGTGCGGGAAGGTGTATTCCGAGGAAGAAATCATGCAGCGCATTGAGCGCATCACGATGGAGGATGTGCAGGCGATTTTGCCTAAGGTGCTCGATGCAAACGCCATGTGTGTGGCTGCAGTGGGCCGTGTAGAAGGGCTCGAGGCTAAATTGCAGAGCATGCTGGAACGCTGAAAAAGACGGGAATTTCAAATTAATCTTGAAAATTTTGCGGACGCTCTTTCAAAAGCGTCCGCAACGCTGTAAAATAATTGGGATAACCTTACAGGGCAGGAGCATGAGCCGGAGGAAACATGGCAAGGCGCAGGAAAGTACGCTTTACAGGAAAATTTTATATATTGCTGGCATTTGTCCTTATTGCAGCAACCGTTTCGATGGCGCTTTTGCTTTCAGACTCCAGCGGCGGCACGCTTGAAACGGGAGCGATGCGCATGGAGCTTTCGGTCAAGGGCGTTGTAATTCGGGATGAAATGAGCATTTCGGTGGATCGGTACGACAGAGTAGCGTTTGAAGTAGCCGAAGGCGCGGAGAGCTATGAGGGGATGCCGGTTGCCAAAGTGTATAAATGGGGTTACAGCGATGACATGATGCAATCCCTCATCACCGTAGAAGCGCAAATCTATGAGGCGCAGAAGGCACTGCTCTCCGGCGTGGAAAATGCGGACCTTGCCAACATCGAGCTGCAGATCAGCCAGAAGCGGCTGCAGATCCGCACGCTGGCATTGGATGGAGAAGGCGACATGCTAACGCTGGAAAACGAGCTTAAATCTCTGCTTGCACAGCGGAAGGAATATTTGCGCAGCACTGTGCAGCCTACGGAAGCGCTTAACACGCTCTATGCAACTGAGGCGGCAAAACAGGAGCAGTTAGCCTCCTATGTTACGGAAATCACTGCGCCGGGCAATGGGGTAATCAGCTTCTACTTCGATGGGTACGAGCAGGCCCTTAACTATGATAAGCTGGACATGCTCAATGCAGAGCTCATTGCGAGCGTATTGAAAAATACGGCGGACATGGCAGGCGGCAGCGCGGAAGATCTGCTTTACCGGCTTGTTAACCCTAACCTGTGGCATTTTGCCTTTTTGACGGATAAGGATGAACCATTGCGCACCCTTGCGGGCACGCAATATACCGTAGTCTTTGAAGGAGTGCCGGATACCCAGTTTACGGCTATGGCAGTCAGCACAACGGCATATGACGGCGGGGTTGTTAACCTTTTGGAATGCACGGAGCCGATTGGACCGCTGCTGAGTGCACGCAACGTAAATGCTACGGTTTCCATGGAGGCAAGCGGGATCATCGTGCCGCTCGATGCAATCGGCATGCGGGATGGATCGGCCTACATCACACTGCGCGCAGAAAGTGGAACGCGCGATGTGGCGGTGGATGTCCTTGCCGAAGATGGGGAGAACGCTTTGATTCAAGCAAAGGATGCCGCAGATCCGATCGCGGCAGGACAGAGGTATGTAAAACCATGAACATTCGGGAAAACTATTTGGCCATTCGGGAAAACATGGAGAAGGCAGCCGCTGCTGCTGGAAGAAGCGCGGATTCCGTGAAGCTGATTGCCGTTACGAAATTCGTAGAGGAGGCGCGTATTGCGCAGGCCCTTGATTGCGGCATTGCTTCAGTTGGAGAAAACCGCGTGCAGGAACTGATGGGGAAGCTCGACTTTTTCCATACGCGCGGCGTTGAAGTGAATTTAATTGGACAACTGCAGACAAATAAGGTAAAATATATCATTGGGAAGGTCGATATGATCCAATCTGTGGACAGGCTTGCACTGGCACAGGAGATCGACCGCCTGGCTGTGCGCCAGGGCTTGGTACAGGATGTGCTTATCGAGGTTAATATCGGCGGAGAGGCCCAAAAAGGTGGCATCGCGCCGGAAGAACTTCCCACATTTTTAGAGATGGTTTCCGCCATGAACGGCATCCGTGTAAAAGGGCTTATGTGCATTCCTCCAGCGGTGGGCGAGGAGGGCGCGCGGCCCTATTTTGCAAGGATGCGGGAGCTGTTTGAAACACTTGGCAGCAAAAGCATTCCAAATGTTTCTATGGAACAGCTTTCCATGGGCATGAGCGGGGATTATAGGGCGGCAATTGCTGAAGGAGCCACGATGATCCGCGTGGGAACAGCCCTTTTCGGGGCTAGGCAGTATGCCGCTGCGAAGGCGTAGAAACAGAGCAGCGATTCGCATCTAGGATCGACGAATATTTCTCCAAGCGCCAATTAAAAATTTTTTTGGAGGAATATGAAAATGGCAGGATTGTTGAACAAATTCCTTGATTACATTGGAATCGAGGAGAGCGACGCAGAGGATGAATACATGGATGATCTTTACGAAGAAGATTCCAGGGACATGGACAATGTCGTGAGCATTGGCAACCGCGGTCGTAGCAAGACTGCGGCAAGCAGCAACGTTGTCAACCTTCCCTCCGCGGCCCAGCAGAAGATGATTGTGTATCATCCAATCAGCTATGAGGATACGCAGAATATCATCGACAATCTTAAGAGCCGCAAACCTGTGATCGTGAATATGGAAGAGCTGGAGCTTGATTGCGCACAGCGCATCCTTGACTTCATGGCAGGCGCGGTTTATGCCTTGAACGGCACCATCTACAAGATTTCGCGCGGGATCTTCGTTGTAGCCCCCACCAACTATGACGTGATCGGCAATGATGAGAGCGGGAACGATAGCCTCATCTAAGCGAAAGGCAAAGCGGACGCCGTATCCCTTGCGGATACGGCGTTTGCATCAAACCCATGGAGGTAGGCGCTAGCATGATAAAATCGGAAGAGATCATTAACCGGCAATTTAGCCGTGCTTTTTGGGGCTATGATATCGGAGAGGTGGACGAATTCTTGGATGAGATCATACGCGGAAATGAACGCGCGGAACAGGAGCTTGAGATCGCGCAGCTTCGTATAAAAATGCTGTTGGAAGAGCTGGAGCATTATACAGGGAAGAAAGAAACAGCGCAGGAAGCAGCAGAAGAAAGCGAAGAACCGCCTCAAAAAGAAGCGCCGACACGGCCCGAGCAGGACGATGGCAGCGCGGCGGAACAAAAGGATGCACAAAAGGGAGCGCCGGAAGGTGCGAAAAAGGAGGAAGTAAAAATGGAACCAGTGACAATTCGCTATGCAAAGTTGGAGGATCTTGATGCGGTTACGGCTGCGGAGGCAACCTGCTTTCCACCCGCGGAAGCGGCATCCAGGGAGCGCATTGAAGCGCGCCTTAAGGTATTCCCAAAGAATTTCTGGGTAGCGGAAATGGATGGGCGTGTCATCGGTTTTATCAACGGTATGGCCTGCGATCGGCGCACCATCATAGACGAAATGTTCGCGGACGCAAACATGCATGATGATGCGGGTGCTTGGCAGAGCGTTATGAGCATCGGTGTGCTGCCCGAATACCAGAGGCATGGCATCGCTGCACGCTTGATGCAAACGCTCATCGATGATGCGCGTGCTGCGGGGCGAAAAGGGTGCACACTTACCTGCAAGGATCGCTTGATCCATTATTATGCTAAGTTCGGCTACAAGGATGAAGGAGTTTCCGTTTCCGAGCACGGCGGTGCGGTCTGGTACGATATGGTGCTGGAGTTCTAGCCACGATGGAATACGATCATGCGCTGCGCATATTGCTGGCAGCGGAGTATAATTGCGCGCCGGAGGATTTCGAGAGAGCGGAAAACGTGATCACAAAATCGGCGTTGCGGGAAGGGCGGCGCCGTTATGGCAGCACGCCCTATTTTTTCCATATGGTGACGCTTGGAAAGAATGCTATACTTACCGCAGATGTGCGATTGCATCCTTATTTGCAGGAATTTGCGGCGGCAAAGCCCGGGCATCGGCTGTTTGAGGTGCCCAAGCTGTTCCCGCTAGAAAGCGAACTGCGGCGTTTTGGGTATACTTTAAGCACAACGTACCATATGTTTCTGCCGTGCGCTGTGGTGCAGCCCATCGGCGCATGGCGAACGGCATGGTTTTTCGGAGAAGAGATTCATCCCTTCTATGCAGGTAGGCGCTTTCCCAATGCGCTTGCTTCGTCTTATACGGCGGAGCGGCCGGACACCATAGCGGTATGCGCGTATCAAGGCGATACCATTATGGGCATGGCCGGCTGCTCGGAGGATGCGCCACATTGGCAGCAGATCGGGGTGGATGTGATGCCGGAATACCGTGCACAGGGCATTGGAACTTATTTGGTTACGCTGTTGAAAAACAGGATTCTGCAGCAGGGAGATATCCCGTTTTATGGGACGAGCTTATCCAATTATGACTCATGGAATGTTGCGCTCAATGCCGGATTCCGGCCAGCATGGGTAGAAATCGGAGCAAATAGGGTCATGGAGCCTTGAAAGAAACATGAAAGCAGTGCACAATGGCGTGTTGCTATACAAATCTGAAAATGGAGGGAAAACAAAATGAGGAAAAACTTTGGTGCCAAAGCATGGACGTATCCCCAGCCGGTGTTTATCATTGCAAGTTATGATGACAACGGCGTGGCGGATGCAATGAACGCTGCCTGGGGTGGAATAAGCGAGGAGGCGCAGCTTTCCATGTGCTTGAGTGCAGGGCATAAAACGGTAAAGAACATCCTTGCCCGCGGTGCATTTACGGTGAGCATGGCCGATGCAGCCCATGTGGCAGAATGCGATTACGTTGGCATTGTATCGGCGAACGATGTGCCGAACAAATTGGAGAAAGCCGGATTGCATACGACAAAATCCCAGCTTGTAGATGCGCCGCTGATCGATGAACTTCCGATGACGCTTGAATGCAAGCTTGTCAGCTATGATGAAGAAAGCTGCCGCATGGTGGGCGAGATCGTAAACGTTTCGGCAGAAGAGCGCATCCTCGATGCACAGGGGAAAATTGATCCAGATAAGCTGCAGCCCATCATATTTGACCCAGTGCACAATGCATACCGTAAACTCGGGGAAAAGGTTGGCAATGCATTTCAAGATGGTTTAAAACTGAAATAAACTTGAACATCGCAGACGACGCGCAAAGGTATATCCTTTGCGCGTTTTTTCATTCGGAAAAAGACGGATTGCGTTTGGACATCCATGCGCATGCTCAAAAAAGGGAAGCGAAATCCTGCATACTTATCGTAACGCCAACCTAAAAAACTCTGCTTTTAAGGAACAACCTTGAATTTTCATTATAACGATTGCAAAAAATATTCGGTGCATTGAAACGATCATTTTACTTTATCAAACGGCAAACAAACATATGGAGTATTTTCCGCATTTCCTTATATGACAAGGTAACCAAGGTAATATTCAAACTCTGTTTTCACATCGAAACACGGACCGACGCGAACAGCGCACGAAGCAGCTTTACAGCGGCAGTTGGAAAAAATCGTTGCACAGCAATCTATGGCTGCACTTCATAAAAAACGCAGCCCATGCAAACACTACCCATAAAACCAGCGAAGGAGGAAAAAACAATGCTGAAAAAGCGAAGATATATATTGACTGCAGCCATTATCTTACTGCTTATGCTGCTTGGCATGCTGCTTTATGATGTGCTCAGCGACGTGCGAACCGGCCCGCGCAGCACAAATGGCACATACTTTGTAATGCAGGAGGCAAAAACGCATGGAAGATCTGCCTTATAATAAGTTGCCGCATGCGGATCTGCATGGAGGCGCAGGCTCAAACGGGCCAATGGACCGCGAAACGCGTTACAAAAACGCAAAACCGGTCCAGAATTCCGACAAGGAGGAATAAGGAAACAAAAATGGAAAAGAAACGGCAAAAAACACCGCAGGAACAACGCTATCAGCAGCAGGTAAAGGAAAAAATGCCGCGGAGCAAAACGCTGCCGCAATGCCTGCGAGCATTTGTAGTAGGAGGGCTTATCTGCTGTATTGGCCAGGCGGTGCGTGCTTTTGGAGAAAATACACTTGCGTTGGATCCAGATGGCGTGGCAGCATTGACAGCGATCGTGATGGTGTTTCTGGGCGCTACGTTAACTGGCCTTGGCGTATACGACAAGATCGGCGCATGGGCTGGGGCAGGATCCGTTGTGCCAATCACAGGCTTTGCGAACTCCATTGTCTCCCCTGCAATGGAGTTTAAGCGGGAAGGCTTGATTCTTGGAACGGCGGCGAAGATGTTCACGATCGCAGGCCCTGTGCTGGTTTATGGAATTGGTGCATCGGTCGTGGTGGGGCTTATCACCTGCCTGTTGGCTGGGTAAGGAGGCGTGCGATGCAGAAACGCTTGGGAAAGCAGACGGTTGTATTTGAAGCGCCACCACGCATTGCCGCAGGCGGAACAATTGTGGGGGATGTAGAGGGCGAAGGCCCATTGGGTTCCTATTTTGACCTTGTTTTGCAGGATGACACTTGGGGGGAGGAGAGCTGGGAAAAGGCGGAGCGCAAGATGTTTGAACACGCGGTGCGCCGTGCGCTGGCCCGTTGCGCCATGCAGCCGCCTCAAATTGACCTTCTTTTGGGCGGTGATCTATTAAACCAGATCATCACAGCAAACTTTGCGGCGCGCGAGCTTTCGATCCCGTTCCTGGGGCTGTATGGCGCATGCTCTACAATGGCGGAATCACTGCTGCTAGGTAGCATGCTGATCGATGGTGGATACGCAGAGCGTGTGGCCTGCGCTGCAACAAGCCACTTTTGCACAGCAGAACGGCAATACCGTTTCCCGCTCGAGATGGGCGGGCAAACAACGCCCACTGCACAACGTACCGTGACCGGTGCAGGCGCAAGCCTGCTTGTCGCGCCTGGATATGCCGGGAGCGCTCAGTTCGAACATATCTTTGCAACGGGGGGAACGATCGGCCGGGTTGTAGACCTTGGGATTACGGATGCAAGCAATATGGGAGCGGCAATGGCGCCTGCCGCAGCGGATACGCTTGCTGCGCATCTAAGAGAGAAGGAGTGCAGTGTTACGGATTATGATGTGATCGTAACGGGCGACCTTGGACGGTTCGGAAGCGAAATGTTTGCAGAACTGTGCCGGGATAAGGGGATTGACCTGGCGAATAGGCACCAGGACTGCGGCAATATGATCTTCAGCCCGGCGCAAAAGGTGGATTGCGGCGGGAGCGGATGCGGCTGCTCTGCCGTTACGCTCAATGCCTATCTGCTAAAACGCATGGAACAGGGAGACTTTACCCGCATGCTCTTTATGGCCACCGGCGCACTTATGAGCCCAACGGCTGGCATGCAAGGGGACAGCATCCCGGGCATTGCGCATGCTGTAGTATTGGAAAGAAGGTAAGAAAAATGGAGTGGATGGATTTTTTCTGGGCGTTTGTAATTGGCGGTGCCATCTGCGTGGTGGGGCAGCTTCTCATCAGCTTAACGCGGCTTACGCCAGCGCGCATTCTGGTCTTATTTGTAACAGTAGGCGTTGTGCTCACAGCGCTTGGCCTGTATGAGCCGCTTGTAGAGCTTGCAGGCGCAGGCGCAACGGTGCCGCTCACAGGGTTTGGCTATGCGCTTGGCAAAGGCGCCATGGAAGGCGCTATGGAAAAAGGCATACTTGGCGCATTTACGGGCGGCATTACGGCGACAGCGGGCGGTGTTGCTGCTGCGATTCTTTTCGGTTATCTGAATGCGGTTATTTTTACCCCCAAAACCAAAAAATAGATTTTAGGAGGAAACGCTTAAAAACAGATGGACAAAACCAGAAGCGGCTTATAGAATAGAATGCATAATAAAGAAAAGGAATGCATCATGCAAATGGAAAAACCGCTTTGGGAATACAAAATTGAGGAAATTGTTGCGGGCTATGCAAAAACGGATCGTTGCTGCACCTGTGTTATCTGCGGAATCCAATATGAAGTGGGCGGCATTTATCAATTGGAAGATGGCCGTATTTATGATGCGGAAAGAGCTGTAAAACGCCATGTTGAACAGGTACACGGACCGCGCGCTGATTGGCTGTTGGATCAAGAACCAGGCCTTTTAGGCATCACAGAAAAACAATTGCTGGTTTTGCGCTATCTACATGAGGGGTATCAAGACGCCGAGGTTGCGCAGCTTTGCGGCGTTTCTCTTTCTACGGTGCACAAATATTATGCAAAATTGCAAGAGAAGGCTTGCCAAGCCAAGCTATACCTTGCGCTTGTAAACGCCCTTGGAGAAGAAACGAAACAGCGCTTCGGAATAGGATGGAGCATGCTGTGGGAAGAGGTACCCACTGGGGCGATTAGAACAGATGCGCGATGCAGTATCACGGCAGCAGAGCGGGAAATGGCTATAAAGGCTTATTTCGATGAAAACGGGGCACTTAAGCAGATTCCTGCCAAGGAAAAGAAGAAAATCATTGTTCTCTACGAGATCATGAAAAACTTTAATCCAAACCAAGCGTATTCTGAAAAGGAAGTAAACGGCGTGCTTGCGCGCATATATCCCGATTATGCGGCGCTGCGCAGGGCGCTCATCGAATATCGCTTTATGGAACGCACACCGGATGGAAGCGTTTACCGGGCAACGACAAACACGGAAATTTAGAATAGCTCATCCAGCAAAATATAATAGCGAACCTTGTCCCAATCCGGCATGATGCCAAGCGCATCGAAAAGAAGGGCGTTGGAATAACCTAAGACCACGTGCCCGCCAAAATGACCGTTTGCATTGTGATGGAAGCTTCGAAAGCAAAGCGCAATATCCTGGTAAGGGTCGGCGATGCCGCTGCGCCCTAAATCCAGGAATCCGCTGATTTTTCCTTCCTGCACAAAAATGTTGGGCAGGCAAAAATCACCATGGGAAAAAACGGGCGTTTCATCCGGTCGATTCTCCTTAAGCCACGCGAGCAAAGCTTCCGGGTCTTTAAATCCGCCCGTGCCATAGGTGCCGGGCTCAGCGTCCTCCATCGTGCAAAGGCGGGCTGCAACGCGCGCTTCTGCCTGGTGCAACTTTTCATCCAGCAGAGCGCTGTAGGGGCAGGTGGAAACATCCACCTGCCAAAGCATGTTGAGCCCTTCAGCCAACAATGCGGCAAGCGCCTGCGGGCTACTGAGGATGGATTCCGTGCAGGCCATTTCGCCCGTTAAGCGCGTCATGAGCAGATAATCATATCCATGATCCGTTTCTGCGGCCAGGATGCGCGGCACGGGAAGCCGGCCAGCAAGCCAATGCAGCATTTCGAGCGCGCGTTTCGATTCTTCACACGCGCGTTCGATTTTCAGCACCATATCATCAAAATAGAGGATGTTTGCGCCGGACATGCCAATCGTGTCCGGCGTATAGTGTTTTCCTTCGATTTTTGCAGCGATGCGCGGCGGGAGCATAAGCATTGTTTTTCCATTCAAAGCATGTTCTTGGGGGCAATGGTTACGAGTACAAGCTCCGGGCGGTTGAACACGCGGGGCAGATGATTGCGGCATAGGCCTCGGCTTACGATGAGCGTTGTTTCTCCTAACGCATAGGAACCACCGGCATATTTAGGAAACCAGCCTTGACAAGGAGCAAACAACCCGTTGACGATACCTGGAATGCGCACTTGGCCTCCATGCGCATGGCCGGAGAAGATAAAATCAAAGCCACTGCTGCAATAAGGAGCGTAAAGCTCCGGCCGGTGGGAGAGGAGTATGGAGCATGCGCTGGTTCTTTGGGCAACCGACGCGCAGAACTCTAGCTGCGCGCTCCATTCCTGTGGCACCGGGTAACCGCCATAGGTAGAATATCCACCCCAAAACGCCGGATCGTCTACGCCGGCAATACAAAATGCTTGGCCGTTGGCCAGCGTGAGCGTAGCACATTGGCCGGCCAGCACCGTGACCCCGAAGCCCGAAATAGTCTGCTTGATTGCGTCGCAGCAGCCGGAGCGGTATTCATGGTTTCCGGATACATAATAACAGGGGAACTCCGCTGCAAGCGCCTGCAGAAGCATCCACGCGGGTTCTTCCGGGCGGCGATCATCTACGATATCGCCTACGAGGAAGACCGCATCCGGCGCTTCTTTGCGAACCGCTTCGATGAGTGCGGCCTGCCCCTCCCCATAAAGCGAGCTGTGCAGGTCCGCGATTACGGCAAAGCGCGCAGGCGTGCTGCATTTCTGGCAGGGGAGCATATACCGCCGCACAAGCAACCGCCGGGAAAGCGCCAGCGGGCAAAGCACCAGCAGGGCGGCAAAGATGAGCATAAAGATTAACATGCCAAAATCCTTTCCTTTGCGCCCCAGCGTTCTCTGCTTTTGAGGATAGAATCGATGAAAAAGAGCGCCGCGGCTAAATGCGTCCGGTCAGCCAATAATAGACGATCGCGCAGGTTTCGCGCAGATAGTTGTTAGGCTCGAGCCAGGCAACGCCGTCTGCACCGATGCCTTCTGCCTGGATGCCGAGCGTGCTGGCGATCCGCTCCGAGCGGAACACATGGAAGCGCGTTGTTACAAATACAATCGTTGCATCCGGCCCGATTGCCGAATCGATGAGAGCTTTTGAAAACTGAAAATTCTCCATGGTGCTCATGGAGCGAGCCTCTAAAAGGATCCTGCTTTCTTCGATGCCGCGGGCAACGAGGTAACGCCGCATCGCTTCCGCTTCGGGAATGTCCTCACCCGGGCCTTGCCCGCCGGAAACCACAACGATTGTTTGTGGATTTTCTTCCAAGTAGGAAAGAGCGGCATCCAACCTGCGCGCAAGCGTGAGCGAAACCCGCTCCCCACGCACGCCGCATCCGAGCACGATCAGCGCATCCGCACCGGCTGGTGGTTTTGCGTGCCCTTCACGATAAATTAAGCAGGAGCAGATTGCAACGATAGCAAAAAAACCGGCATATGCAGCAATGAGGAGCCATTTGATCCACATGCCGAGCGCAGTTTCACGGAAAAAGGCTGTAATAGGCTTGAAAAAAATGCTGAGCAGCAAAAGCGGCACACCGAGGATCAGCGGCAGGATCGTACCGAAGTTCATGTTGGAATATGCGGAAACGGCAATGGTGTCAACGACGCCAAGCGCCCCAAGAATGAGAAATAGCAGGCGCAGCATTAAGGGTGCTCCTTTCTACTGCGCATTGCATCAAGCGCTTCCATGCTTTCAAGCGGCACTGCGTTTTTCGGCATATGGTTTGCACCGTATACGCCGGCAAGGACAAGGAGTGTGGCAATGCCTTGAGCAAAGGAAAATGGTTCGTTGAGAAATACCACGCCAGCGATGACTGAAACGAGCGTGGTGAGCACCGCAAGGGATGCCGTGCGCGTGGCACCGATAATGGAGATGCTGTAATTGCGCAGATTCGTAGCAATTACGGAGCAGGCAACAGAAAGATAGATAAGAGAAATCAAAAAATCATGGTTTACAAATGGAAGCACGATGAGTTCATGCAGCGTGCCTGCTGAAGCATGTTCGATCACGGCGCAGATCGTAAACACCACCGCACCAGATGCTGCCATCACAAACGTTTTTTCCGTGCTGGTATAGGCGGCAGCCTTGCGCGAATAAATAACATACAGGCCTGCGCTTAGAATCGTAATGAGCAGGAAGAAATACCCGAGCGGGTTCAGAGAGGCTGAAAGCCCTTGAATCAGCACCATAATGAAAATTCCGGCAACGGATATTAGGATGCTTGCAACCTGGAGCTTTGTAGGGCGCTCTTTGAGCATGATGGCGCTTAGAATAAGGGTGACGATCGGGATGCAGGCGATTACGATTCCGCTTTCGGTGGCGGTTGTCAAGGCAATGCCCCAGGTTTCTACGATATAATAGAGAATGGGTTGGAAAAGGGCGATCAACAGGAGTGGCTTTAAATCCTTTCCACGCAGGTCGAGCTTGATGATCCCGAGCAGCGCGCAAATGCCCATGCCGAGCAGCGCGAACAAAAAGCGCCAAGAGAGCAATGTGAAAGTGGAAACTTCGTTTACGCTCTGCTTGACGAAAATGAAGCTCAAGCCAAATAAAATCGAAGACATTGTAGCACAGGCCATGGCAACGCCCTGCTTGTTTAGTTTATGTTTCATCGGCAAATCCCTATAACTTTCATGGACAAACGATAAAAGGCTGGCAATGCCTTATTTCTGCTCTTCTTTTGCCCGCATTTCTTTCAAAGCATCCATGCTTTCAAGCGGCACGGCGTTTTTGGGCATCCGGTTTGCTCCATAAACGCCGATGAGCACGAGCACCGTTGCAGCACCCTGCAGGAAGGAAAAGGGCTCTCCCAAGAAGATAACACCGCCGATAACGGAGACAACCGTTGTAAGGACGGTAAGCGAGGCAGAACGCGTTGCCCCGATGATGGCGATGCCATAATTGAACAGCACAAATGCAACCACGGAACATGCAACGGAAAGATAAAGCACGGAAATTAAGAAATCCATATCTGTAAACGGCAGGAGGATGAATTCGCGCAATGTGCCGGCTGACGCATGCTCTATCACGGCGCAGATGGTGAACACCAGCGCGCCCGCAACCGCCATGATGTATGTTTTTTCCGTGTTGGAATAGCCAACCGCTTTTCGGGAGAAGATCACATAGAAGCTGTCGCTGAACATCGCAGCAGCAAGAAGGAGATAGCCCCCCACGTTCAACGATGCGGAAAGCCCTTTGATGAGCACGATGATCAGCACGCCCGTTACGGAGATGATTATGCTGAAAACCTGGAGCTTTGTAGGCGGCTCCTTCAAGATAACGGCACTCAAAATGAGCGTTACGATCGGGATGCAGGCCAGCACCGTGCCGCTTTCTGAGGCGGTTGTGAGCGCAACGCCAAAGGTTTCCCCGATGAAATAAATGAGCGGTTGAAAAATAGCAATCAACAGGAGTGGCTTTAAATCCTTGCCGCGCAATTGAATCTTAAATATGCCCAATAGAGAGCAAAGCGTCATTGCAACAAAGGCAAACAGGAAACGCCAGGAAAGCAGCGTAAAAGCAGAAACATTGTTTACGCTCTGCTTTACAAACATAAAGCTCAGCCCAAACAACAGGGAGGCTACGGATGCGGCAAGCGTGCCGATCATTAGTTTTGTACGTTCGTTTTTCATGAACAATAGTATAGCATATTTTTGCCCAACGGTATGAATTGTTAATAAATAATTGATTCGGGATGGAGAAGCGGCTGAGAAATTGTGTGAAAACTGTGAGGCTTTGCGCGCAGGCGTTGTCAAGCGCAGCGCGGCGTGGTAAAATCTAACGATAGGCTGAAAGCTGGATCAACACAGGAAAGGCGAAAAACAGAATGAGCTTTATTGATAAATTGCTCGGCAATACGAGCGAAAGCAGAATCAAGAAGCTGATGCCGCAGGTGCAGCGCATCAATGAATTGGAGCCGCAGATGCAGGCGCTTTCCGATGCAGCGCTGCGCGCGAAAACCGAGGAGTTCAAAGAGCGGCTTGGCAAAGGTGAAACGCTGGATGCGCTCCTGCCGGAAGCGTTTGCGGTTGTGCGCGAAGCAGCGCAGCGCACCATTGGGCAGCGCCATTTCGATGTGCAGCTTCTTGGCGGCATCGTGCTCCATCAAGGCCGCATCGCGGAAATGAAAACCGGCGAAGGAAAGACCATAACCGAAACGCTGCCTGCCTATCTGAACGCGCTCACGGGGGAAGGCGTGCATATCGTTACGGTCAACGATTATCTGGCCAAACGCGACGCGCAGTGGATGGGCAAAATCTACCGCTTCCTGGGGCTTACAGTGGGCTGCATCGTACATGAGTTGGACAACGATGCGCGCCGCGCAGCGTATGCCTGCGATATTACCTATGGCACGAACAACGAGTTCGGTTTTGATTACCTGCGCGACAATATGGTCGTTTATAAGGAACAAATGGTGCAGCGCGCATTGAATTACGCGATCGTGGATGAAGTTGACTCCATTTTGATCGACGAGGCGCGCACGCCGCTTATCATTTCCGGCCAAGGTGAAAAATCAACCGATTTGTATGTGAAGGCGGATCGTTTTGTGCGCCGGCTGGAACGTGGCGCAAATATAGAAAAACTCTCCAAAACAGAGCTCCTCATGGGGGAAGAGCAGCCGGAAAGCGGAGACTATATGGCCGACATCAAGGCGCGCACCGTTGCGTTGACCCAACAGGGCATGCGCAAGGCGGAGCAGTTCTTTGGGATCGCAGACATATCCGATACGGAAAATACGGAGCTAAACCATCATATTTTGCAGGCGCTCAAAGCGCATGCGCTGTTCCAACGGGATAAGGATTACGTTGTGCAGGATGGGCAGGTGCTCATCGTGGATGAATTTACCGGACGCCTCATGCTGGGCCGGCGCTACAGCGATGGTTTGCATCAAGCGCTTGAGGCCAAGGAAAACGTGAAGGTGGAGCGCGAGAATAAAACCCTTGCAACCATCACCTTCCAGAACTATTTCCGCATGTTTAAAAAGCTCGCCGGCATGACCGGTACGGCAAAGACCGAGGAGGCGGAGTTCCAGTCCATTTACGATTTGGATGTTGTAGAGATCCCCACCAATAAGCCGCTTGCGCGCAAGGATTATAACGACGTGGTATATACCACGGAAGCGGGCAAATTTAAAGCGGTTGTGGAGGAAATCGCGCAGGTGAATAAAACCGGCCAGCCGATCCTCGTCGGCACGATCTCCGTGGAAAAGAGCGAGCTTGTGAGCGCTATGCTTACGCGCCGGGGCATCAAGCATGAAGTGCTCAACGCGAAGATGCACGCAAAAGAAGCGGAAATCGTTGCGCAGGCGGGCAAATTTGGCAATGTGACCATCGCCACCAACATGGCTGGCCGCGGAACGGATATTCTCCTTGGTGGGAATCCGGAATTCCTTGCCCGGCGCGAACTGCGTCAGAATGGCATGGAGGAAGCGCTGATTGAAGAGGCAACCGGGCATGCTGAAACGGACAACCCGGAGGTGCTTGCGGCGCGTGCTGCCTACAATGAGGCTTATGCCAGGCATAAGCAGGTGACCGATGCAGAGCATGACCGCGTCGTGGCTGTAGGCGGCTTGCACATCATCGGTACGGAGCGGCATGAATCCCGCCGCATCGATAACCAGCTCCGCGGCCGTGCCGGCCGCCAGGGCGACCCGGGCTCCACGCGGTTTTATGTTTCCCTGCAGGATGAGCTGATGCTCCGCTTCGGAGGAGAACGGCTGAAGGATATCATGAGCCGCCTCTCCCCCGATGATGATATCCCCATCGAAATGAGCATCTTGACCAAGCAGATTGAAGCTGCGCAGAAGCGGGTGGAAACCCACAACTTCGATATCCGCAAAAACGTGCTGCAATATGACGACGTGATGAACAAGCAGCGCGAGATTATTTATGGTCAACGCCGCCGCGTGCTCATGGGAGAAGATATCCACGATTCCATTGAGGAAATGATTCAAGAAACAGTGGATGCACGCCTTGCGCTTTGCGTGCCGCCTTCTTCCAAGCCGGATGCATGGGATATGCCGGGGCTTTATACGGAGCTTGCGCAGATTACAGGCGAAGATTATACGGGCCAGCTTCACGGCTTATCTTCGCGCGAGGAGCTGGTTGAAAAGGCGCATGCGCTTGTGCAGCAAACCTATGACAAGCGCGAGCGGGATATTACTGCAGCGGGAGCCAACATGCGCGAAGTGGAGCGCGTGCTTCTGTTGCGCGCGGTGGATTCGCATTGGATGGATCATATCGACGCCATGGATCAGCTCCGCCAAGGAATCGGCTTGCAGGCCATTGCGCAGAAGGATCCCGTGGTTGCATACCGCAATGCTGGGTTCGATATGTTTGATGAGATGGTTATCGGCATTCGGGAACGCACGGTACGTACCCTGTTCCATGTTTCTGTGCGCACGGCTCCGCAGAAGCGCGAGCAGCTTGCCAAACCTATTGAAACTTCGGGCGATGCGAAGCCGCAGCCCAAGCGCGTGGATCGCAAGCCGGGCCGCAACGATCCATGTCCCTGCGGCAGCGGAAAGAAATATAAGAATTGCTGCGGGCGCAATGAATAGCAGCTTGCGATACGGGTAGAAAAGCAAAAAGGAAAACAAAGCAACTATCATAAATAAAAGGGAGTGAGAAAAGTGGTTCAGCTTGATGAATACCGGCAGCAGCTTGCCGCCACGTTGGAAACACTGAAAAAGGCAGGTGAGTCCCTTTGACCTCGCCAAACTGAGCGAAGAAAAAGGGAAGCTGGAAGAGCAAATGGGCGTTGAGGGATTTTGGGACGACGTCGAAAACGCCAACAAGGTCAACCAGCGCATGAAAACCATCCTCTCCAAATTGGAGAAATATGATAAGCTCTCCCGCCGCGCGGAGGATCTTGCAACGCTCATCGAAATGGCGGAGGAGGAAGAGGATGAAAGCCTGCTGGAGGAAATTGCAGCAGAGCAGGATGGCTTAACGGAGGCTGTAGAAGCGCTCAAGCTCGAAACGCTTTTAAAGGGGCCGTATGATGCACAGAACGCGGTGCTTTCTCTGCATGCAGGCGCAGGCGGCACGGAAGCACAGGACTGGGTTTCCCTGCTTTACCGCATGTATACGCGCTATTGCGAAAAGCACGGGTTCACGGTGAAGGTAATTGACCTTCTCGATGGCGAAGAGGCGGGCATTAAAAGCGTAACCTTTGAAGTGGATGGCGATAACGCCTATGGGTATCTCAAAGCGGAAAAGGGCGTGCACCGCTTGGTGCGCATTTCTCCGTTTGACTCCTCCGGCCGGCGGCATACGTCCTTTGCTTCTCTGGATGTTACGCCGATCTTCGATGATAACGACAACGACGTAGAGATCGACCCGGACGATTTGCGCATCGATACTTACCGCTCCGGCGGTGCAGGCGGCCAGAACGTGAACAAGGTCAGCTCTGCCATCCGCATCACCCATTTGCCCACCGGGATCGTGGTACAATGCCAGAACGAGCGCAGCCAGCTGCAGAACAAGGAGATGGCCATGCGCATCCTGCGCGGTAAACTCCTCGAGCTCCAAGAACGCGAGCGCATGGAACAGATGGCGGAGATCAAGGGCGAAATGAAAAAGATCGAATGGGGCAGCCAGATCCGCTCCTATGTGTTCCAGCCCTACACGCTTGTGAAGGACCACCGCACGAATGTGGAAAACGGCAACATCCAGGCTGTGATGGATGGGGACTTGGATGCATTCATTCAAGCGTTCCTCGTGCAGTCGTAAACCAATGCTGAAAAAGCGTGGCACATAAACGCAGCGAGATTGTAAGAATCGTTGTAAATACTGGATATCGCTTGCTAATATATTTGATTTTGCAACGTGTATTTGCCTGCCTTGGTGCCCAAATGGCGTCCGGATTGCCTGTGGCGATATAAACTGATAGGGACTGATAATAAGGTTGAACCTGTGACAAGAGAACGAAAGCACTTGCTGCTTTCGTTCTCTTGTCTATCATATGAGCAGAGACAGGCGCATTCGTCAACGGAGGGAAAGTTTATTCGTGTTGACCGTTGACAAGGGCGGTTGGCTCTGTTGCTCCGTGCAGGACAGAGTATTATTGAAAAGCATATATAGGCGTTATAATATACAAATAAAAATCGGGATTTCCATGGATGATGGATAAATGAGAGGATAGGAAATGAATATTGAACTTGTCAGATTAACAAACGAATATAAGGAACAGCTGTTTGAAATGTTAGAAGAATGGAAGAAAGACATTATAGCGAATCATACAGATATGTCTCCATGGAAAATATGGGCAAATGATTTTCATGATTTTGATTATTACATACATAATCTTGATACAAAAGAAGAGTCACCAAATGGTTGGGTACCCGATACGACGCTATTTTGCCTTGATAAAGATCGAAACATTTTTGTAGGCGCTGTGAATATTCGACATTATTTAAATGATGCGCTGCTGAAAACCGGCGGACATATAGGAGATGGGATTCGTCCAAGTGAAAGAAGAAAAGGATATGCAACGGCAATGATTGCATTGGCATTAGATGAATGCAAAAAGCTCGGAATCAATAAAGTATTGATGTGTTGTAACAAGGAAAACATTGCTTCTGCAAAATCAATTATCAATAATGGAGGAACATTGGAAAACGAAGTTGAGGAAGAGGGACACATTGTACAGCGTTATTGGATTCAGTTATAGCGAAGAATTTGAATCAATTCTATGCAAGCCAAAAACTTCCTTACCATTGTAAACAGAAGCGAGCGATTTATATGGAGTTTTCGGCAAAGGGAAAAGATAATCTTATACGCGCAGCGTTTCTTTTTGAAATGCTACGCAGTTAAAGAGCGTTTTGCGGGAAAAGGTATATCAGTTCGCAATGCCCTTTTTATAAGGCCCCTTGCGGCAAGATAAGAGCGTTAAATTGACATTGGCTGTCTTTTGAAGCGCGAAAACATCGTCTTGTAATGGTTTCCTTTGCCTTATTTATGGCGCTAAAATGGTGCCCAGCTTGACACAGCCAACTTTTGAGACGACACGAGAAGATGCAAGCAGGAACGGGAAAAACTTTGAAAAATACAGATGTTGCGTTTGGATTATGAATGGCTATAAATTTTGATAGGGCGCAAAACGCCTTCCCAATCCAGCAAAGGTAGACAATATATAGGTTAACGAACCATTTAAGAAAGGCCTTTGTTCCGTTAGGATGATTGTAAAAGGCAAAAACCATGGAAACGAGGATTATTACGGCACTACGATATGCTACAGCAGAAACAAGAAACAGCCTGCAGGGACGAAATAAATAGGCTTGCAATGCAACTTGTCAGATAGATCGATGCAGTTTAACCTTGATTTTAATTAAAGAAGAGAAATATACTGCCTTCCACTGGCATACTTGCGTGCTTATAGCAAAGCGGAGATGCATGATGTTTGAAGTATGGCGAGTTTTACTCTTTACAAATACCTGATAGGGGTATATAATGGGAATACGCAATATACCCATATGGGGTATATTGCAAGAAATGAGGAGGAACCTATGGAACAGGAGAAAAACGCCTTCAAGCCGGAAAAGGCGCAATGCCATTGCCGGAAAAAACATACACCACGCAGCGAAGAAGCCCAGCGGCAGCTGCAAAACCGCTTAAACCGCATGATCGGCCAGCTGAACGGGATGAAAAAGATGCTGGATGAAAACCGCTATTGCGGGGATATTCTGATTCAGCTTGCAGCCGTGGAGCGTGCACTGCAAAGCTTTGGATATATCATCTTAAAGGACCACATGGAAACCTGCGTTGTAGAGGGCGTAAAAAACGGCGACCTTGCGGTTGTGGATGAAGCGGTGGAATTGATGAAAAAGCTCAAATGAAGGAGGTGGCGGGGGTGAAAACGGAAAAATTCAGCGTAAATGGAATGACCTGCGCTGCCTGCGAGGCAAATGTTACGCGGAGCGTAAAAAAGCTCAAAGGGGTTTCGGATGTATCGGTTAGCCTGCTTGCAAACCAGATGCACGTTACGTTTGATGAAAACGCAATAGGCACAGCGGAGATTATCCGCGCGGTTGTGGATGCGGGCTATGGAGCAGCACGCATCAACGAGGCCCAAGCAAAGACGGAAGACGGTGAAGGCGGCTTCCGCAGCGAATGGAATCGGCGGCAGGAGGAAACGGAAAAGGAGCAAGCTGGCATGAAACGGAGGCTTACGCGTTCGATTCTCCTGCTGATTCCGCTGATGTATGTTGCCATGGGTGGCATGCTTGGCCTGCCGCTGCCAAATTTCTTGATTGGGACAGAAAACGCGCTTATCAGCGCATTCACCCAATTCTTGATCGCGCTGCCCGTGCTTTACCTCAACAGGAAGTTTTTCACTTCCGGCTTTAAGGCGCTGAGCAAGCGTGCGCCCAATATGGATTCCCTTGTTGCCGTGGGATCATTGGCATCCATGCTTTATGGCATATTTGCGATTTACCGCATGGCATATGGCTTTGGCCACGGCGCTATGGAGCTGGTGCACCAATATGCGCATTCGCTTTATTTTGAGTCATCGGCCATGATTCTCACGCTTGTAACCGTGGGGAAATACCTGGAAGCACGCTCCAAAGCCAAAACATCCGATGCGCTTGGTAAACTCATAGACCTTGCGCCGAAGACCGCAACAGTCGTGCGAGACGGTGTAGAGCAGGTAGTTCCATCCGAGCAGGTGATTGCCGGGGACATCGTTGTGATCAAGCCGGGTGAAAGCATCCCTGTAGATGGCGTGGTAACGCAGGGCCATGGCTATGTGGATCAGGCTGCCATCACGGGTGAAAGCATCCCGGTGGAAAAAGGAGAAGGCGATACGGTTATTTCTGCAACAATCAATAAGAATGGAACGTTTCGCTTTCGGGCTTCACGCGTTGGAAATGATACAACGCTTGCGCAGATCATCCGCCTCGTGGATGAAGCAGGAACCACAAAGGCGCCGATTGCACGGCTTGCCGACCGCATCAGCGGCGTATTTGTGCCGGTCGTGATGGGCATCGCGGTGCTGACCGGTGCGGCCTGGCTGATTGCAGGGTATGGATTTGAGTTTGCGCTCAACTGCGCAGTGTCCGTGCTTGTAATATCCTGCCCCTGTGCGTTGGGCCTTGCGACCCCGGTTGCCATCATGGTTGGAACGGGGAAGGCCGCAGAGTATGGAATTCTTATAAAATCGGCAGAGAGCCTGGAAAACCTGCATGCGGTGGACACGATCGTTTTGGATAAAACAGGAACGATTACATCCGGGCATCCAGAAGTCACCGATGTTATTGCCTTAACACCGGGCCTTACGCAGCAGGAGCTGCTTGAAAAGGCCGCGTGTGCGGAAGTCGGCAGCGAGCATCCGCTGGCGGAAGCAATCGTGCAGCGCGCAAAGGTAGAAGGCATCCGCATTACAGCGCCGGAACGGTTTGAGATGGTTGCCGGACGCGGCGTGATTGCTGAGGCCGATGGACAAACCATCCTTGCAGGCAATGCAGCATTCCTTAAAGAAAACGGGATCGTGGAAGCGGAACATGCGCCTGTTCATGCAGCGTTGGCGAAGATGGCCGAGGCTGGAAAAACACCATTGCTGTTCGCATGGGATGGTGCGGTGCACGGCATAATAGCCGTGGCGGATACCGTGCGCGAAACAAGCCGCGATGCGATTCGAAAATTCCAAGCGATGGGGCTCCAGGTCGTGATGCTCACGGGCGACAACCGCATCACTGCGGAAGCGATTCGAGAAGAGCTGGGAATAGCCGAAGCAATTTCCGATGTTCTGCCTACGGAAAAGGAAGCGTGCATTCGGGGCTTGCAGGAAAAAGGGCATAAGGTTGCCATGGTTGGGGATGGCGTGAACGATGCGCCTGCGCTTATGCGCGCCGATATTGGCATCGCCATTGGTGCGGGTACGGACATCGCCATAGATTCCGCCGACGTGGTTCTCATGAAAGACTCCCTTTTGGATGTTGTTACAGCAATCCGTTTGAGCAGGGCTGTTGTGCGCAACATTCGCATGAATCTATTTTGGGCGTTTTTCTATAATGTGCTGGGCATTCCACTCGCAGCCGGCGCGCTTTACCCCGCATTCCAGCTGCTTTTGAGCCCCATGATCGGTTCTGCTGCAATGAGCTTAAGCTCCCTTTGCGTGGTAACAAACGCGCTGCGGTTGCGTTTTTTCCAGGATCAAGAGAATGGTGGGCGCACGGCTGAACAGCCGAAAAAGCGTGCAGAACGGTGCTGCCCGGCTGGATGCTGCCCGCTTGGATTAGAAGAAAACCAGAAATTCGAAGAAACGAAAGGAGAAAAAGAAATGAAAAAGATCATTATGGTGGAAGGCATGATGTGCGCACATTGCCAGGCGCATGTGCAAAAGGCGCTTGCTGGCGTAGACGGCGTGGCGGAGGTAACGGTAGATCTCGAAAACAAGAAAGCGACAGTCCGCCTTGCAAAGGATGTTTCGGACCAAACGCTTATGGATGCGGTGAATAACGCAGGGTATACGGCAGTAAATTGCGTAACAGAATAAGCGCTTTAACAAAAACATCAAAGGGGGACGCTGCAAGCAGCGTCCCCCTTTGATGTTTCCGCTCCGCCGCTTTATAAGGGTTCCATGCTCCATTCAACCATGATGGCAAGTAGAGGAGGATGCAAGGTACAATGCGCATGGAGGCAGAATCGCATATTCCATCAAAGAGAAAGTATGCATTATGCAGCGTTGGGAACAGTAGGGATAAGCTATTTCAGCAGCGCATATGCTTGCTGCAAGAAAGGCGCGTGAACGGAAGAATGGCATTTTAAGAGAAGGGCAAAAAAACGTTTAACCTGCGTATATTGTTGTTGTTTGATAAAATCAAAAAGATGAAATACCTGCCTTGGCGTAGTCAGATTAAAAGCTTTTTGAAGCAGCATGCATCTTTTGACTTGAGAGGCCTTCTGAAAGATATGGAGAAGATGCATGGCCATGGAAGAGCGATGCGCCCATCACAGGTTTTTAGAAAAATAGGGAAGGGGTATCGCTTCAGATTATGCAGCTTAAATTTGCCATAAAGCTCTGATATGTCGCAGCAAGAAGGATTGATTTTTGGTATGGCTGATAACCGAAAAGGGCGCCTGCTGGTTTAGCAGGCGCCCTCCTTGCAGTATGCGTTTATTTTTTTGCAAGTCGTGTGCGGTACCCATCTAACTCCTTCTGGTTCCCCATGATGAAGTGGCCAGGTTCGATTTCAGTCCATACAGGCTTGTCAACCGAATAATCATGGCAGGATGGATCGTATACAAGCAGCTTCTTATGGCGCTCGGATTTTGGATCCGGCAAGGGGATCGCAGAGAGGAGCGCCCGCGTATAAGGATGGAGCGGATGCGCAAACAGCATTTCCGTTTCCGCCAATTCTACAATTACGCCTTTATGAATTACGGCAATGCGGTCGCAGATGAAGCGCATCACGGAAAGGTCGTGGGCAATAAATAGGTAGGTTAGCCCATGCTCTTTCTGCAGCTTGCTCATCAAATTGAGAACCTGCGCGCGGATGGAAACATCCAGAGCGCTGATGGGCTCGTCTGCGATGATGAACTTCGGTTCCATGATCAACGAGCGCGCAATGCCGATGCGCTGCCGCTGACCGCCGGAGAATTCATGCGGGAAGCGGCTTGCAAATTCCGGGAGAAGGCCGACATCGAGCAGTGCGGCTTCCACCCTCTTTTCCCGCTCTTCCTTGGAGAGGTCTTTGCGGACGTTCATCAAGCCTTCGGATACGATATAATCCACTTTGGCGCGCTCGTTGAGCGAAGCCATCGGGTCCTGGAAAATCATCTGGATGTTTTTTGTAACATCGCGGTCCAGCTCTTTGCTGATTTTGCCGCTGATGCGCTCGCCGTTGAAATACACTTCCCCATCGGAAAGCGGGTTGATGCGGATGATCGCACGCCCGATTGTGGTTTTGCCAGAGCCGGATTCACCTACCAGGCCAAACGTCTCGCCTTTATAGATATCAAAGGAAACCTTATGCACGGCAACAAACGGCTTGCGCTTGGTGCCGAAAGTAACCTCCATGTTACGCACGCTTACCAGAGCGTCAGATGCATATTCTGCCATTAGTCCAAGTCACCTCCCCGGCTGATATTCGTGATATTCTTGATCTGCGGAGGCGGTTCAATCTTGGGCGCCCTGGGATCGAGCAGCCAAGTGCGCGCCTTATGGGTTGGCGTAACTTCGAAATACGGGGGACGCGCCACGAAATCGACCTTTAAAGCCTGCGGATTGCGTGCGCTGAATGCGTCGCCTTGAATATGCTGGAACAGGTTTGGCGGAGTACCTTGAATCGAATAGAGGTCTTCCCCTTTTACGCCGAGCTGCGGAAGGCTCGAAAGCAGGGCCCAGGTATAGGGATGCTTGGGATCATAGAACACCTCGTCGCAGGTACCGATTTCCACGATGTCGCCTGCATACATAACAGCGATGCGGTCAGCTACGTTTGCAACAACGCCAAGGTCGTGCGTGATGTAGATAACGGTTAACCCGTATTTCTCTTGAAGCTTTTTCAGCAGGTCGAGGATCTGCGCCTGGATCGTAACGTCAAGTGCCGTAGTAGGCTCGTCGCAAATGAGGATCTCCGGAACGCAGGCCATTGCGATGGCGATAACAACCCTCTGGCGCATACCGCCGGAAAACTCATGCGGATATTGCTTATAGCGGCGCTCCGCATCTTCAATGCCAACATCTGCCAGGAGTTCAAGCGTGCGCTTTTTTGCATCCTCTTTGGAAACCTTATTGTGTAGCGTAAAAGCTTCCTGGATTTGCTTGCCAATCGTTTTGAGCGGGTTCAAGCTCGTCATGGGATCCTGGAATACCATGGCGATTCGTTTGCCGCGGATTTTAATCCACTCCTTTTCTTTCTTAAAGGAAGTAAGATCGTATCCGCCATAATGGATAGCGCCTTTGTCAATCCAGCCGTTGTTATCCAAAAGCCCCATAAAGGTTTTGCAGAACACGCTCTTACCGGAGCCGGATTCACCTACGATTGCAAGGCTTTCTCCTTTGTAAAGCTCCAGGTTGATACCCCGAAGCGCGGTGAGCACTTGACCACGCAGGTTGAATTTTACAACGAGGTCTTGGACGGTCAAGATTGGATGGCTGTAATCCACCGCTTGATTCTTAAGGACTTCTTCCATGATTATCCCCCTCCCTTACCGGTGGTTACGCGGGTCGGACGCATCTGCAAACGCATTGCCCAACGCGTAGAACGAAATGGTGATCGCGGAAACGACCAGCACCGGGAACAACAATTGGTACCGCTGCTCCGGGACGAGCATCACCTTGCGGCCTTCGTTGATCAAGTTGCCGAGCGCCGGAATGGAAACCGGAAGGCCGAGGCCGATATAGGTGAGGAACACTTCCGACCCGATTGCCTGCGGAATTGCAAGCGCAGTCTGCAGCATGATTACGGAAACGAGCTGCGGCATGATGTTCTTTACGATGATCTTGGAGCTCGGCGTGCCGAGGCAGCGGGAAGCGAGGTTGAATTCGCGGTCGCGGTAGATCAAGATCAAGTTACGGATGTACTTTGTCATCTGAATCCAGCCCGTTAAGCACATAACGAAGATCATGGTCTTAAGGCTCGGACGCAGGATGTAGAGCAGGAGCATGCGGAGAATGGTATAAGGAATGTTATCGAACAGGTTATAGATTTCTGTAAACAGCCAATCCCATTTTCGCGCATAGCCCCATAGCGAACCAAGAATGATGCCAATTACCACGTTGCAAATTGCAACGCAGAGGCCAATGAACAGCGAGGTTCGCGTGCCGCCCCAGATGCGGGCCCACAGGTCCTGGCCGATGCTGTTGGTGCCGAACCAGAATTCTTCATTTGGCGGGATATTGCGCAGCACATCCCCGTTCTCATCGTTGTAAACCAGGTAGGAATCTTTCTGATTGGGCAGAAGGGGCTGGATAAACGTGAAGGCGAGCAGCAGGAACAGGAAAACGAGCAGGAAAACCGATATTTTCTTTTTGAAAAATACGCGGAATGTGCTCCTCCAATAGGAATAGTTGGAATACCCGATGCGTTCTGCATCCGTGCTGTCATGCTCGGCAATCACAAAGAGGTCATCGGTAATCGGCGTGGTGCCATCGTCGCATACCTTGGGCGGCTCTGTCGGCAAGGTTACATGCTCGAACTCTTCCAAACAATCGGTTTCCAGGAAGCCCTCTTGAAGATTAGCAATTTTATGATCCGAAAAGCGAAGGAAAGGCTTTTTGCGCATATCCTTCAACAGATCTTTCTTTTTCTTATCATCCATTACCGGCCTTCTCCTTTCTTGACCAACCGAATACGCGGGTCACAGATCATCATTGCAATGTCGCCCAGCAGAAGCCCGGATACGCTGATGGCAGAATACAGAAGCACCATCGCCTGCACGAGCGTATTATCCTGGCGCTGAATGGCCTGGATTAAGAGGCCGCCGAGGCCCGGAATGGAGAACAGAGATTCAACATACAGCGAACCAGAGATGGTGAAAAGAATCGAGGTCGGAAGGCTCTGCGCCATAGGAATGAACGCATTGCGCATCACATGGCGGAAGGCTACTTGACGCGAAGTCATACCCTTCGCACGCGCAAGGCGAATATAGTCCATATTCATTTGGTCTACCATATAACGGCGCATCCACATTGCGTTGGAAGCAATGCCGCCCAGGGAGAGACAGATAATAGGGAGGATGCGGCTCGTCCAATCAGCGGGATTGAACAACATGGGGAGCGCCAACAGGGTGGAGATGTAAAGCTGGATGCCGAGGAAATAGACTGCTTCTGGCAGCGCGTTGATCAATAGAACGTATAAATTGCCTAAGGTATCTGCTATCCTTCCCTTGCTGCGCGCCATAAGCACGCCGAGCGAAAGGCCTACGACCTGCTGGATGATGAGGGCGATAATGCCAAATTGGAAGGAATAACCGATTTTAGGTATGATAATATCCACACAAGGAACATTCTTTCGGATCATAACCGATTTTCCAAGGTCTCCTTCCAAAATCAGCTTGCGCCAGAAGTTAAAAAGCTGCTCGGGGAGCGGATCAAGCAATCCGAGTTCATTTAGAATTGCCTGTTTTACCTCTTCGCTCATTGTGTCTGAGCGGCCTTCAAAGTAGGTGTCCACTGGAAGAAGCCGCATCAGCATAAACACGATGGAGAGCACCAAGAACATGGTGATGAGCGCCCTCCCCACACGTCCGAGAATATATCTAACCAAGTGCTTTACCTCACTATTGCTTCAGATTCTGAATTGTTCGCCCGCAAAAGGCGGGGACATATGTGGGAATGCATCCTCAACCGGGGGGAGCCCTCTTCACAGGAGGGCTCCCGGTGGGGGTCACACGCAAATGGCGTGCGATTTGTTAGAATTAATTATTCTGCATTAGCCATCAGCGCAGCACGTTCTTCTTCCCACTTGGCCATAGCAGCTTCGTACTCTTCCGTATTCATGGGCTTCTCGTAGACCCACTGATACTTATAGCGGCCATTGGAGAGACCGAAAGGCGCGTACTGGCTCTCGAACGGGTTGGTGCAGGAGGAAACATAACCGGTGTCCTCAAGGCGGCCAATCGGAATCACGAAGGCGTTATCAAGCAACCAGGCTTCGGTTTCGGCAATGGCGTTATAACGCTTTTCGATATCGATAACCTCGGCGCATGCTTCTTCTACCATATCATAGTAGTCGAAGTTCTTCCAATAGGTTTCATCGAACTCGGTGCGGCCGAGCATGGCGCCTTCTTCACCTTCCGTTGCGGGTTCGGCATAGCCTTCCGCACGCCAGATGTAGTTGTAGGCCTGGCCAAAGTTGAACGGGTCGGTCCAGGTTTCCGGATCGGCATAGTCCGGGCCCCAATAGGACATCATGAAGGAGTAGTTGCCAACACGGCGCGTGCTACGCAGGTAGTCGGTGTTCGGATAACCTTCAAGCACAAACTTGATGAAGTCAGTGCCGAGCAGTTCTTCTAGTTGCTGAGAAACGACAACCGCAAGGTTGGTCTGCGTTGCAGAGTCAACTACATACGGCATGTAGGCAACGATCGGGAGGGAGACGCCAGCGGCAGTCAGCTCTTCCTTGGCCTTATCCCTAAATTCCAGAGCTTTATCGGACTGGAACTGATCGGTATGCGTGTAATCTGCGAGAGCATCAAGTTCCGTAAAGTCTACACCATTGGTTTCGCAGAAGTTAGGCGGCGTGATGGTGTTCTGAACGTAGAGCTCCGGAGTATACGGGTCGTAGCAGCCGATGGCTTTCACGCGGTCAAGGCCGTAATAAAGCGCCTTGCGGAAGTTCATGTTGTTTGCTGCTGCAAGCCACTGATCATGGCTAAGCTCATAATCAACGCCATCAATGTTCCGGGTGCCTTCCGTATAAGTAGGCATGAAATTAATAAGGAAGAAGTAAGTGTAGTTACTTCCGCTGCCGGGGCGGCTCGGGCGGATGAGGTCAGCCTTCTCGGGGTCGGTCAGCCATCCGTCGATCTGGTCGGTTGGGATGTCAGCATAGGTGACTTCGCCGCGCAGCAGGGCTTCGGGAGCAAGCGTGCCGGCTTCCTGGTTGTAACGCTCTTCAATCCGCTCGATATGGATGTTCGCAAGATCCCAGTAAAGCGGGTTGCGCTCGCTGATCATGTAGGAATAGGGCTCATACTGCGTGCAGGTAAATTCGCCGCAATAGAGGATGGTATCATTGTTGGTACCAAAGGTTTCGCCCATCTCCTCAAGATACTGTGCGTTGGTGGGGAAGCCCCAATTGTAGGTCAAACGGGAGAGGAAGTACGGGCAGGGCGCTTCGAGCTCATACTCGAGAACATAAGTGTCCGTTGCACGGATGCCGACGGTGGACCAATCAGCCGTTTCGCCGTTGAGCAGCGCATTATAGTATTCCTCTGCGCCAACAACGTCGAACAGAAGGTCCGCAGTGCCGGCGCCGTTTGCCGGGTCAAGGATCCACTTTGCGGAGGTAACCCAGTCTTCAGCGACAACGTCTGCACCATACTCGGAAGCATCATAATACTGCCATGGCACGCCCTGGCGGATATTGAACGTCCAGGTAAGGCCATCTTCAGAAGTCTCCCAGCTTTCCGCAAGGCAGGGGGTGATGATGCTGTAGTTGTTGTACTCTACAAGCGTGTCAATCCAGTAAGCCCAGGTACCTGCTGCAGAAGGATGCAGCGGGTTCCAGTCGGAAATCTCGCTGGAGTAGAGCAGCTTAACAACCTGTTCCTCTGCGGCGCCTTCGGGCGGTACTGCTTCCTGGTTTTCCGGCTGTTCCTCGCCTTCGTTGCCGGCGGGGTCAGTCGTTGTGGGAGACTGGGTCTGTGTGCCATCGGGCTCAGTAGTGCCGGGGTCTGCATTGTTGTTGCAGGCCGTAAACGCTGTGAGCACCAGGAGCATGGCAAGCAGAAGAGAAAGCCATTTCTTCATTTTGTTTGGGTCTCCTTACGTTATTATTTTTCACCAGCGCATGAAATGCTCCGGTAAAAGAAAAATCAGGAAAATAAAATGCTACCACAAACTAGAACCGTAAACAAACAAGGGGTTCCTTGCTTGCTTATTTATTTGAGATAGTTTCGAAAGCTCCTCCGGCAATCAAGCATTTAAAAAATAATTAAAACTAATAACCCGCTTACTATTCGGGATAACTATTCATGGGATAGTGATTATCATACGCGTAAATATAAGATATTATAACATTATAAGCATGGAAATGTTTACTCCATGTTTCCTTAACGTTGAGCAGATTATAGCATAATCATAATCTGAGTGCAAGCAGAAAATCATATTAGACGCATGAATAAGGCAGGAACTTTGAATCATTCATACATAGAAATAATGCGATTAAATGTTATAAAAACAATAAGAAATAGATGAGAGATATTGTGTAATTTACAATGATTATATGGGAATATAATTAATTAAGGCATTTCTAAAGAGCCACTTTACTCGCAATCTATCGCTTTATGAATTCATAGAGGACAAACAAGTTTCAGTGTTGCAAAGCATAATCTGATACACAACAGTTGGGGAGGCAGTACAGAATGCTTGATATTTTGTATCAAATTTTTAAGGACATTTTTTTCTTTGCAGGATATGTAGGAACCAATGGTTCGTTTCCAGATCCGTTGCAACCAGAGGAAGAGCGCGCCTGCTTGCAACGCCTTATGGAAGGAGACTTAGCCGCGCGTACAATGCTCATTGAGCATAACCTGCGCCTTGTAGCGCATATTGCAAAAAAATACGCAGGCCCGAGGCGGGACCAGGATGATTTGATCTCTATTGGAACGGTGGGGCTTATCAAAGCAGTATCTACGTTTGACCCTTGTAAAAACAGCGCACTTGCGACTTACGCGGCCCGGTGCATAGAAAATGAGATATTGATGTCTCTGCGGGCAGAGAAAAAGCAAAGCGGGGAAATATCTTTAAGCGAGCCAATTGGCGTAGATGGCGATGGAAATGAGATTTCGCTTGCGGATATCCTTGGCTCCGAGCCGGATCAAGTACAGCACGATGTAGAAAGCAGGATTGCGTTCCAGCAGGTGCGTAGCGCAGTTGAGGACGCTCTTTGTGGGCGCGAACGTACCGTAATCAAATTGCGTTATGGCCTTATGAACGGCCGTTGCATGCCCCAGCGCGAAGTAGCGGCACTATTGGGCATTTCCCGCAGCTATGTATCCCGCCTAGAAAAAAAGGCGGTTGGAAAGTTGAACACCTATTTGGGCCAGCCTGCTCCAGTGGAGGAAGCGGAAGATAGCGCTCTTGCAAAGCGCGAAAAGCGCTGCAGCCGCATTGAAAAAGCCGCAAAGGACCAGATTGTAAATCCTGAAAGAGGGTGCTAAAATAAATTAAATTTAATGTGGTTCGCGCGGAGGACTCCATGAAAAAAATCATAGCGTTTTTGTTGCTTTTATCCCTTCTTGCTGCGCCGGCGGCCTTCGCGGAGCCGCAGCCTTCCAATGCCTCAGAGCCTAAGAATGAAGCGATTGCCCAGCAAAGCAGCCTCGCAAGCGGCGCGCTGCCGAAGGAATATGCATTCGGGCCGGCCAGCACCTATGCGCTGGATCAAGACACAACCGCGGAGTTTGTGCAGCGCGTGCTTGCGGCGTGGGATGCATTCGCTTCGGAGATAGATGTTTCCGACCTTGCGCTTTCTGTGGAAGAGGGCGCAGAGCTTTACCTGGCAACACGCAACACGTTTCCGCGCTATTTTGACGTAAAGGGCAAAATTCGTTATTCCTATGATCCCGCCAAGAATACCATAATAGCGCTCTACCCCGAGTATGCCTGCTCAAAAGAAGAGCACGCGGCACGGCTTGCAACCTATGAAGCGGAGCTTGCGCGCGTTTTAAACGATGCACTCCCCGCAAATGCGCAGCAGGAGATGACAACCGTGGAGATCGCGCTTGCGCTGCACGATTTTATTGCCCTGCATGCGAAGTATTGCCATGCTGCGCTCGCGGATGCCGAAAACAACCCGGATGCCTGGAACGCTTATGGTTTGATCGTAAACAAAACGGCGGTGTGCGAGGGTTATGCGCTCGCTTACGCCGATCTGCTGCGGGAATGCGGCATTTATTCGCAATATGCCACATCTAAAACCGCTGCCCACGCCTGGAACGCGGTGGAGGTTGAAGATGGCGTGTTTTACTATGTGGACGTCACTTGGGATGACCCGTCCATGGAATCGCTTGATGGCGATCAAGATGTGGCCGGTTACGCGAGGCATACTTACTTTATGCTGACCGCAGAAGAACTCTTGGCGCTGGATCCGAAACGTGCCGACACGGTGTGCGCGGCGGAGATCGCCTCCGCGCCGCATCCCAATGGAGCGCTCTGGAAGGATGCAAACGCCATGTTTTATTATGATGGCGCATGGCTGCGCATTGAGGATGCCACGCCTTATGGGGGCATTTTCGGCAGCCTTACGCCCTATGGCGCAAAATTTGTGCGCGCAACGCTGGATGACCCGGCGGGGGAAACCATCTATTCGGCGGAGTATTTCAGCGATACATTCCGCGGCATGCCAGCAAGGCTTGGCAATACGCTCTATTATGGCGTGATCCCGCAGGGTGGAGCGGAAGCGGGGGAGATCCGCGCATTCAACCTGGAGGACGGTACCGAACGGGTGGTTTTGACGCTTTCTCCCGGCCATTGCGCGGAGGAGCTGGAGGAGAAAGGCGGCAAAATCTTCTATTTGGATGTTTGGTATGATGGCGGCGAACAGTATGTTGCTACCTGCCTGCGCCCGGCGGGCGATTTAAATGGCGATGGCGCGACCGACCTTCTTGACGCGCTGGCGCTTGCCCGCCACCTTGCGGGGCAGCGCAGCATCAGCGCGGAAGACTTCGCCGCCGCTGGGGTACAGGCGCCGAATTCCGTTGCGGATGTGCTCAACATGCTCATCGCCCAGAAGGCTGCTTGAGCGCGCCTGTAAACAAATGGTAAATAGCAGAAAATGGTTTGCCAAGATGCGCCCGGCATGGTATGATAAAGGCGGATACGACTATGCAAACGAACGCAGCTTTCCTGCGTGCTTTGCGCGCAGAATGGAAGAAGGAGTAGCCTAACATGAAACGATGGGGATGGAAGCGCATTTGCCTTACAGCGATTGCCGGCGTAGCAGCGCTGTTTCTGCTGGCGGGCGCGGCGCTTGCCGTAGCGGTGTTCACGGTGGACACCAGCGTGCGCCAAACGGTATACGCGCCGGGGGACACGGTGAACGTGGATGTAACGCTCAGCCCGGCGGAAGGGGAAGCGGCAGCCGACCTTGGCGGCATGCAGCTTGCGCTTTCCTATGATGCCGCGCTGTTTGAATATGCGGGCGTTTCAGCGGAAAACATAGATTTTATTGCGGCGCAGGCTTCGGACGAGCCCTCAAACCCTGATAATATAAACTCGTTTCTCGTGGCGCACGATGCGGGGAACGGCACGGTGCAGCTTGTGTACGTGAATGCCGCCCTCGCGCCCAAAGCCGGCGAGACCCTGTTTACCGTGAACTTCAAGGTCAAAGAAAGCGCAGAGCTCGGCGCACAGGGCTCCTTTTCCATTACATCGCAGGGCGCTTACAGCACAGCGGCGCAGCTCGTGACCGGAACGGATCTTGCGAAAACGCTCACCATAACCGTGCAGGAGAGCGCGGGCCTGCTGGGCGATGTGAACGGGGATGAGAAGATTAATTCTACGGATGCAGTTTGGGTTTTACAGCATGCAGTAGGATTACGAACGCTGACAGATGCACAGAAAAGCCTTGCTGACGTAAACAAAGACGGCAATATTAATTCCACGGATGCGGTATGGATATTGCAGCGATCCGTAGGATTAAGAGATGAAAACTGGGCAGTAAAAGAGTAATTAAGAATTATTAAGGTAATAATCAGAAGAATTATAAAGCTAGGGGGAAGAGCACGATGAGAAAAATTGCATTATTGCTAGCAATGGTAATGGCTTTGAGCGTTATGCCGATTGCTGCATTTGCAACTGAAGGCATCGAATTGGAAGTAAGCGTTTCGCCGAAAACGGTCACAGCAAATACTGCAACAGAAATAGAATATGTTGTGGCATTGCCGAGTGATGCCAATATTAACGGTATAACACTTTCCGTTAAGTTTGATTCAGACAAACTGGAATGGAAGTCAGCGGAATCGTTTTGTGCTTTGGGTGCGATTAATCAGCCCGAGTTAGGATTAGGACGTTTCTCAGCAGTGCAGTTTCCCTCAATCGAAACAGGTAATCTTTTTAAGATCGTTTTTGTTCCGAAAGAGGGAGTGGTTGGACAAACTCAGATATCTGTTGAGGTAGAAACTTGTACAGAAGCTACAGAGACGGCGGAGATCAGCGCTACCGCTCCCACACAAACTATTGACATCGTGAATCCCGCCACCAATATCACAATAGACCAGGGTTCCGCCGCCACCGTGGAGCGCGACAAAACCATCCAGCTCACCGCCAAACTTGAGCCGGAAAACTCCACCGACACGATCGAGTGGTCCTCGAACGACTCGGACATCGCAACCGTGGATGAAGATGGCCTTGTAACTGGCAAAAAAGCGGGTGTAGCCATCATCACCGCAAAGGTGAAGGGCAGTGAAACCCTTTCCGCCGCCTGCACCGTTACCGTTACAAACCCCGCCATCTCGGGCGAGCTCAGCATAAGCGGCAATGCGGCATTTGGCGAAACCCTCACCGCAAGCCTTTCCGGGTATGAAAGCGGCGTAACCTATACATGGTACCGCAACGATGGCGGCAGCGAAACGGAAATTGGGAATAATGCAACATATACCATTGATGCGGAGGATATCGGCAAAACCTTGACCGTGAAGGCAACGCATCCCGATTTCGTGGGAACCCTGGAAAAGAGCACGGGCACGGTGCAAAAAGCACAAAAGGCGGAGAAACCCGCTGAACCCACAGCGGCAAGCAAGGATTATACTTCCATTACGCTTGCAACCGTTGAAGGATGCGAATACAAACTGGGGGCCGACGGCAGCTGGCAGACTTCGCCAACCTTTAACGACCTAACTGCCGGAACGAAATACACCTTCTATATCCGGTATAAGGCAACAACGACACACCTTGCGAGCGAACCTGCTTCGGCAACGATTGCAACCGAAGCGTATGGGGCAAAGGACATTGCGTTTACGGTAAAGTTGAATGGCGAAGATGTGGGCGACTATGGTACTTATATTGAGATTACCGGCGATATGGCTTTGACCGGCACGCAGGGAGGCACCGTTACGATCGCGCCGAAGGCGGGCTATTACTTGAGCGGCATTGCGGTTACGGGCGCTAGCCCAGAGTATACGCTTGGCGATGCGACCGACCAGGCCGTCCCCATTACGCTTGCGCTTAGTAACCCCGACCAACCCGCAACCATTGCCATTGACGTAAAAACCAAGGAAACGCAAGAAATCACGTTTAAAAATGACGGTGTTGCGGTAAGCGGGGACACGCTCACGAAGGATTATGATGGGTCTGCCTTTGACTTAACCGCCGAAAGCACGAAAGGCGATGTAACGATTACATATTATAACAATGCGGGCGAACAGCTTGAAGATGCGCCCGTGGATGCGGGTACCTATACGGCCAAGGCAACCGCAGCGGGCGGCGTGACCTATACGGATGCGAAAAAAACCATTGAGCTTACGATCAACAAGGTCAGCGCAGGCATGGCAGAGGCGCCCGTAATCAGCAATGTTACCGAAAATGGCTTCACCTACACCACGAAGGCTGGCCAGAAATACCGCGTAACCACAAGCGCAACAGCGCCCGATACCACCTCGGGCGAGTGGGTGGATGGAACGGACGGATCGGTAACGCGGAGCGACCTTGAACCCGGCACCACCTATTATGTGCACACCTTTATTCCGGGGGATCAAAACCACACCGAGTCTCAAGTGGTAAGTGCATCCCAGCAAACGAGCCACACATACAGCCTGGAAGTCACCCCTTCAAGCTTGGACTTCTTTGCGCGCGTTGGTTCGTCGAATGCGATTGAAGGGAAAACCATTACCGTCAAGAATGCAGGCACCGGCAAAGTGACGCTGAGCCTTAATTCGCTTGAGTATTTTGAAGTAACAGGCCTTCCCGTGGATGGCAAGCTTGCTTCCGGCGAGAGCGTTACGCTGAGCGTGCAGCCAAAGAGCGAGCTTTCCCGTAAGAGCGAAGCGACGTATACTGACACGCTTACAATCACGGGCACGCCTACGGACGCGGGCGGAACTTCCACTCCCCTTGAAAAACGGGTTGCGCTCACGTTTAAGGTGGCAAATAAGGAAACCATTACCTTCACCGGCTTTGAAGCGAAAACCGTGACCTATGGCGAAAGCTATACTATGGAAACGGCGCAGCCGAGCAAAAACGTTGCAGTAGAATATGAGTATAAAAAAGGAACGGAAGTGCTCCAGGGTGCGCCCACGGCGGCGGGCACCTATACCGTTACCGTGAAGGTGCCGGAGAGCAACGCGGATTATGCCGGCAGCGCAAGCGTAACGCTCACGATTCAGAAAAAAGAGCTCACCATCAGCGGCATCACCGTGGCGGATAAGGAGTATGACGGCACGGTCAATGCAACGGCGCAGGGCGGCACGCTCAATGGCGTGGTGAACGGGGATGCGGTAAGCTTTACGATTACAAGCGCGGAGTTTAACAGCAAGTACGTCAACGCCGCAAACAGCGTTACCATAGTTGCCGCGTTGACGGGCGATGCGGAGGTGCTTGCAAACTATACGCTTACGCAACCTGCTGCCCTTGCAGCGAAGATCACCCCGAAGCCGGTGACGCTGAACGTTACGGCAGAGAATAAGGTATACGATGGCAAGGTCGATGCTAAAGTAAATGCGAGCTTTAGCGCGGGCGATCTGATTGGGGACGATCAGAACTCCATCATGGTTGACGTCATAAGCCCTGCCTTTGCGGATGCGGATGCGGGCGAAAACAAAACCGTTACCTATTCCGTTCAGATCTCGGGCGACGCCGCAAGCAACTATACTGTTGTGCGATCGCCGGAAACCGTTACGGCGAACATCACGCAAAGGCCCGTAACCGTTACGTTTGAGGGCAGCATGAGCGAAACCTATGACGGAACGGCAAAAACCGTTTCCGCCGCGCTGAACGGCGTGCTGGAACAGGATAAGGGCAGCGTGCAGGCAACCGTGCTGTATAACGGCGCGGCGCAGGCGCCCACGCTTGCCGGCGATTATGTGCTGACCGCCGAGCTCACGCACCAGGATTACAAGCTTGCGGATAGCGACACCTATACGCAGGATCAAGCGGCTCGCACGCTTCGTATCGCGAAGGGGACGCTTGCGCCGAATAAAACAAGCGAAACTAAGGTGATCTCCTACCTGGATACGGAAACGTATCAGCTGGATCTCGCAGCGGTTTTTGGCACGCCCGTGGAGGGAACCTTCGCCGTGAAGAGTACGGTGGATGCAAACGGCATCCTTGCCGCAAATACGCTCGAAAACGGCGTGGCCTCCATCGCCCTTGCTTCCGACAAAACCGTGGGGCAGACGGCAAAGGTAACCTATACCTTTAAGCCCACAGCAGAGAATACCTATGAGCCCATCGATTTGACGCTGACCATCCAAGTCGGAACGGAAACGGTGGATAAGGTTGAGGTGCTCGGCGCTCCTGCAACGGTGGAGATCGGCACGGCGCTCAACATGGATGCAATCACGCTCAAGGTTACCTACAAGAGCGGCCGCACGGAAACCTTCACGAAGGATCAATATTCCGCAAGCGGCTATTCTACGGAACTGAAACCGGAGAATGTGGGAACGCAGGTGCTCACGCTCAAGGCCACAAGCCAGGGCGTTGAACACACCGGCACGGCGAACATCGTGGTGACCGATGTGCTCACGGGCATTGCAATGGAAACGCAGCCCACCCAAACGGAATACACGCTTGGCGCAACGGGCATTGATCTTGCGGGCGGCACGGTCAAGCTCACCTACAAGAGCACCCGCACGGAAACGCTCCAGCTTTCTGATCCCAGGCTTGCGCTCTCCGCCGTAACCGTGCAAACCATGCGCGAGCTTGGGGAACATACCGTAACGGTATCCTATACCGAAGGCGGCGTGACCCAGCAAACACAGTTTACCTTTAAGGTCGTATCGGGCGCTGCCGTGAACCCGGGCCCGGGTGAAGCCGGCCCCGTCATTGACGACGAAGATGAATTCCTAATCAACCCGAACGATCCCGACAGCGCAGCGCAGAACGTGTCGCTGGAGATCAGCGCGCCGCAAAACGCCTCCGGCATCAATGCGGCGATCGCGGCTGAATATCCGGCGCTCGATGGGAACACGCAGGCCATGCACCTCGCGTTCCTGGAAAACGAAACAACGCCGGTCACTGCCCAGCAGAGCGTTGCGGTGCAGCTTCCTTATCCCGTCGGCACGGACAGGGCGGACACCTTCATGCTCTATCTGTACCAGAACGGCACGCTTACGCCCATCACCCCCGTGAAGGAGGCAAACAACCTGCGCTTCGAGCTGCCTGCCGGCTTTTCAGCTTCGGATGCAGTGCTGGGGTGGACGAAGTACGTTGCGCCGGATACGGAGGAAGAATCCGCGTTTGACCGTGCGCAGGACCGCTTCTGGGGCGATGTGCTTCGCGCTGTTGCGTTCTCGGATGCGGGCACGGTGCTTACTGTGGATGCAGGCTATTTTGACAAAATGCCTGTTGAGATTATGAACGCGGTGAATGTGCGCGATGTTACGCTCGTCATCCGTTGGAACCATGGAGATGACATCGTCATCTCCCGCGCGAACGCGCTCACCCCGGAGATAAGCCGCATCTATTATCCGCTCAGCTATCTTGCGCGGACGCTTGAGAAGATCCCGGCAGTCGGCGGCGGCGACATTATCTTTGCACCGCAAACCGGCGATGATTGGGAGATCACCGATTGGAGCATGGGCATGTTCCTCTCTCCGGTTTCGGCCGTACAGCCAGAGGGCAATGCAGCGCACATCACGCTCCTTGATGACAGCGGCGCAGCGGACCTCACCTGGCTCGGCATGCTCTTGCTGCTGGGCGCGCTTGCAGGGCTTTGCTGCGGCTGGCATTTTGCAAAGCGCAGGAACGGAAAGTAATCGCAATATGGAAAACGCAAAAGCCGCCCGATGGGGCGGCTTTTGCTTGCTGAAAAACTTTGTGAGGTTTGGGGAATACAATCCTCGGAAGATCTCATTTGGCTTGGCGGCACAAGAAGAAAGTGCCCTAAGGAGGTGCGCAGCAGTATGGCTGCATGGAAGCGCCTTAAGCGCAAAGAAACCGTGAAAGTCCTCTGAAAGTGGCGATAGCTGCTTTTCGGCAGGTTGAGCCGCTCTTTTTAGGGAGGCTTTTGCCCGCCCGAACCTTTGGGCTGGGAGTTGCAGCTCGCGAGCCCTCTGCGCAGGGTAAGTCAAAGTGCCTGGTGGGAGAAGGCCTTGATGGCGCCGTGGCAAAAAGAAAGAATTGAAACCTTACAAGCGGCACAAGCTGCTCTTAGACGGGTGGCCTGGGGAAATATCGTTAGGGGCGTATTTGGGCGCTGCATTGGCCCCTTTGGGAGGCATGCCACAACGGGTATGCTCCCTCCTCTTTTACGCATTTGCTGCAGATCTTCCCGTTTTAAGAGCGCAGCATCAATTCGTCCCCATTTATTCTGGCCAAGGAGGCCGGCCGCAGACAGGGGGCTCCCTTCCGAGGCCGGCTAACACGGCACAGGGGAGAATAGCGCAGAAATTCACCGGTATTTTCCTATGCCATCACTCCTCTTGCGGTTGCTTTGCTTTGCCCTTGCAGTCCTCCCCAGAACTGTGGATTGGCGCTAGCGCTGCGCATGGCAAATTCGCAAAATCCACACGGCAGGGTGGAACCCTTATAATATGCCGCGGCGCGAGGGAACCTTAAAAAAGGTAAACTTCTTTTATGACAATTTGCGCGTTCCTTTGGACGGTTTTCCTGCATGAAGTTTGCGGCGGGCTTGGCAGAATCCAGTGCGAGCGGCCTTTTGCAGGCGATCCATCCAGAAACCGGCACAAACTGCATGGAAAGGCGCGCGGCATAAGCTCCTTTTTAGCCATTACAAGCGTGGAGTGCGCTGTGTTAAAGGGCGGATGCACGCCGGGCAGAACCGGAAGGGATTTTTTTCCAAAAAATGCAAAAGCGCAGAATCGCAAAACTGGATTGCAAAAAACTCCCATCGCTTTTTTCAGTGCAAGGTGGAAATGCTAATTCCATATAGAGCGTGAAAGGAGTGAGTGGAATGAAAGCAGCGACATTAATGATCGGGCTCGCGGCGGGCATGGCGATGGCTACGGCCGGCGTGATCGCGATGTATCCGGATGTTTCTAGGCGCATGATGCGCGATTCAAAGCGTGCACTGCGCTGCGGAAAGCGCGCAATGGGGCAGATCGGCAGCATTTTTGGCTAAGCGCCCCGCCGCATGCGGCGAATGCGGGTGGCAGGTTTCCCTCCATCCGCATTTGTTTGTATTTTGGGCTGGAATAAGCTATAATGTTACTATGAAAAATATGTCAAACGACATTGGGGGTCACGCGATGACGGATAATACCAACCAAACCATGCAATTCCGCATGCCGCGGGAAAAGAACACCGCGAATGAAGTGCTCATGCGCGTCTACTTTGCCATGAAGGAAAAAGGGTACGATCCAATCAACCAGATCGTGGGGTATTTGATCTCGGGCGACCCAACCTATATTACAAGCTACAACAACGCCCGCTACCTTATCCGTATGCTGGAGCGCGATGAGCTGCTCGAGGAGCTCGTGCGTTTCTATGTGGAAGCGCCCGAGCACAGGGATCAGCCGGAGGCGGAGCGGTAAGCGGCATGCAGAGGGTATTGGCGCTTGACGTTGGGGATAAACGGATCGGCCTTGCGGTAAGCGATGCGCTTGGCATCACGGCGCAGGGGCTTGAAACCTATGTGCGCACGGGCGATCTTGAGAAGGACGCCGCCTATGTGCGTGCCGTTGCAGAGCGATACCGCCCGGTTCGCCTGCTGTTTGGCATGCCGCGCAACATGGATGGCAGCTACGGCTTCCAGGCAGAAAAGGTCCGCGCGTTTGCGGATGCTGTCCTAAACGGCTGGGAAGGCGAGCATGCGTTTTATGATGAACGGCTGAGCACCGTTTCAGCCGAGCGCGTGTTGTTTGAAGCCGAGCTCAACTGGCAGAAGCGGCGCAAGGTGGTGGATAAGCTTGCAGCGACCATCATCCTGCAGGGGTATCTGGATACGAACCCGAAATTATAAGCAATGGGAGAACGGAATGGAAGAACGGTTAGACGAGGTCGTGTTGCTGGATGAAAACGGGGAAGCGGCGCGCTTTTCCCATGTTTTAACGTTCCTGCATGAAGGCGAGCGCTATGTTGCGCTTGAGCCCATCGAAGAAGGCGGGCAAACGCAGGATGATGATGCGGAGGCGGAAGTAGTCCTCATGCGCATTGAACGCGGCGAGGAAGGCGACACATATCGGCCTGTTGAAAACGAAGTCCTGCTCGATGAGGTGTTTGCGCATTTTCTTGAGCTGATGGATGAATTGGAAGAGGAGGAAGAATAAGCATGTTGACGCCAAAACTTTTCAAGGGCGCCCGGGTGGCGGTACTTGGGCCGTCCAGCTCCGTAACGGAAGATAAGCTTTCAGCAGGTGTGGAGGCGCTTCGCCAGCTGGGATTTGAGCCCGTGGTATATGAAAGCGCACGTTCGGCGCGCGGGTATTTTGCGGGCCCGGATGCGCTGCGTGCGGCGGACATCAACGCCGCGTTTGCGGATAAAAGCATCGATGGCATTCTTGCAACGCGCGGTGGCTATGGCGGGAACCGCGTGCTTCCGCTGCTGGATTTTGACACCATTGCGAAAAACCCGAAGTTCTTTGGCGGCTATAGCGATATTACGGCATATCACATTGCCTTTAACCAGCGCTGCGGCTTTGTAACCTATCATATGCCCATGGTGACGGCGCTGCCAGATGCCTGCGAATATTCCCTTTCGCGCATCAAAACCATGCTGTTCGACGGTAGTGCGGATTATGCGAACCCCGAGGGCTTCCCGCGTGAAACGCTCGTGCCGGGCAAAGCTGAGGGCACGCTCTGCGGCGGGAACCTTTCACTCATCGCAGCGTCGCTTGGTACCCCCTGGGAGATCGACACCCGCGGCAAGATCCTCTTCTTCGAGGATGTGGGCGAACGGCCATACCGCATTGACGGCATGCTGACGCAGCTGCGCAACGCGGGCAAATTCGCGGATTGCGCGGGCATCCTCATCGGCGATTTCGCGGATTGCGACCCGAAGCCCGATGAAAAGACCTTGACGCTCGATACGGTGATTGAAGAATTGGTGAAGCCGGCCGGCAAACCTACCATCAAAGGCATACGCTGCGGCCACTGCTCGCCCACAATGTCCCTGCCGCTGGGCAAGCGCTTCCGCATGGATGCGGACGCCTGCACGTTCGGCGAGGCGGAATAAACCAAGATTTTCTGCGGATAGAACATCCCCCTTCCGGTACGCGGAAGGGGGATGCCTTAATTTTCACTGCCCTTTTTCGGGCTGTCCAACCCGAAAAGCGAAATGAGCAGGAGCAGGATCAACAGAAGGCCGGAGGTAAGGCTTCCTGGCTCAAGGAAAGTTTTGCTCAAAACAGAAAGCACATCGGGATGGCTGATGCCAAGATTGCTGGCCAGCAAGGCAATGCTGTAGACCCTTTGCGAAAGGTATGAAAGGGTCAGCAGCACACTGATCCCAATTACGCCATAGCGCAGCAGCTTTTGATTCTTTCGGTTCACCAGCAGGAAAGCGCAGCCGCCGATCATGCACACATGGTATAAGAGAAAAAAGAGCCCGTTTATACTGCCGAATAGAGATCCTGGGTCCGGCAACATTTGGACAGATGCCGCAAAGGCAATGCTAATTATGCTGCCCAATGCATAAGTGAAAACAAAGATGATGAGAAAAAGCTTGATGTTCTGGCGCATGGAGTTCCTTACTTTCAATTGCCGATCAACTTGCACATGCGTGCTGGGCATAGAAAAAACATTCTGCTCTGGGGTGATGGTCATATCTACTCCAGAACTGCTTATGCTGATATGCGGTGTAATTTGCGTATCACGTTTGGCGTAGTGCCCGTACCCGTCAACTACAATAGCAGTGGAATTGTTGGGCCTAATCGCCACAGCAAAATAGATTTCATTGTTAATTTCCCTATCATATATGTTGTAATATACAACATAGCCATTTCTCCCTTATACTGGGCATTGCAACTCGCTTCCAAGCCGGCATATGCAGGAAGTCCAGAATCGGTTCGCCTGTAAGAGCCATCTGCTACGACAGAAAATCGAGAGTTTGTTTGAACCCTATGATTTAGGTAAAAAAGTTAAAAATGCTACATGCACTTAAAATATAATATAGAATAGGAACAATGCAATGTCAAGCAAATATCAATAATATAGGTTCTGGAATGGTTTTATGTACAGCCGTCCATCGGCTTCTTTGAAAAGGCATCAAAAAACCTTGCATTTAGGGCTCCTCCATGCTATAATCACCAACGGTGCATTGCGTGGAAACAGTGCGCCCGCGTAAAATTCAAATACGCACCCGCGCGGACTGCAGGGCTCGTGCCGCAGAAGCGGCTTTCCTGCGGGAGGATGTGCGGGGAGGAAAAAACGAGGAGGTATATTACCCATGTCTGTAATTTCCATGAAACAACTGCTTGAAGCCGGCGTCCATTTCGGACACCAGACCCGCCGCTGGAACCCGAAGATGAAGGAATACATCTTCACCGAGCGCAACGGCATCTACATCATCGACCTGCAGAAAACCGTAAAGAAGATCGACGAGGCGTATTATTTCGTGCGCGATCTCGTAATGGATGGCAAGAGCATCCTGTTTGTTGGCACCAAGAAGCAGGCGCAGGAATCCATTGAGCAGGAAGCGAAGCGCTGCGAAATGTTCTATGTCAACCAGCGCTGGCTGGGCGGCATGCTCACGAACTTCAAGACCATCCAGGGCCGCATCGCGCAGCTGCGCAAGATTGAGAAGATGGAAGCGGATGGCGATTTCGCGCTGCTGCCCAAAAAGGAAGTTATTAAGCTCAAGGCTGAGCAGGCAAAGCTCGAAAAGAACCTGGGCGGCATCAAGGATATGAAGAAACTGCCTGGCGCGTTGTTCGTGGTAGACCCGCGCAAAGAGCACATTGCAATCCTCGAAGCGAGGACTCTGGGCATCCCGGTGGTTGCCATCGTGGATACCAACTGCGATCCGGACGAAGCCGATTACCCGATCCCCGGCAATGACGACGCAATCCGCGCGGTCAAGCTCATCGCCTCCAAGATGGCGGATGCAGTGCTTGAGGGCAAGCAGGGCGAGCAGATGGCGGACGAAGAAGAACCCGCTGCTGAAGCTGCTGAGGACGAGTTTTAATTGACGACTTTTATTCGGGAGGAAAAATAGAATATGTTTACAGCCAAGGATGTTATGGCGTTGCGCGAGATGAGCGGCGCGGGCATGATGGATTGCAAAAAAGCGCTTACGGAATGCAATGGCGATATGGATAAGGCCATGGATTACCTGCGCGAGAAGAGCCTTGCCGCTTCTGCGAAGAAGGCGGCCCGCATTGCTGCGGAAGGCATCGTTGCAAGCTATGTTTCCAAGGACGCCAAGCTGGGCGTGATCGTTGAAGTAAACTGCGAAACCGATTTCGTTGCAAAAACGGATGATTTCAAGGCGCTTGTTGCAAACGTTGCGAAGATCGTTGCGGAGAAGAACCCCGCGGACGTGGATGCGCTCATGGCTGCGGATTGCGGCGATGGCACGGTTGCGGAAATGATTACCCGCGCGGTTGCAAAGATCGGCGAAAAGATCACCATCCGCCGCTTTGCGCGCGTGGAGGCCGAAAACGGCTGCGTGGATACCTATATCCACCTGGGCGGCAAGATCGGCGTTCTGGTTGAGGTTGCCGGTGCGGTTGCAGGTCACGAAGCTGCCATTCATGATGTTGCGATGCATATTGCAGCTGCAAAGCCCAACTGCCTCTCCAAAGAGGATTGCAACCAGGAGGACATCGAGCACGAGAAGAAGATCCTCCGCGAGCAGGCGATGAACGATCCCAAGCCGAAGCCCGCAAACATCATCGAGAAGATGGTGGAAGGCCGGATCGAAAAGTATTACAAAGAAGTCTGCCTGTTAGAGCAGCCCTTCGTGAAGGATCCGGATCAGACCATCCGCGCCATGCTCAAGGCCAACGGCGATCTTACGGTCGTGCGTTTCTATCGCTTCGAGATGGGCGAAGGCCTCCAGAAGCGCCAAGATAACTTCGCTGAAGAAGTTATGGGTCAGATGAAGAAATAAGCTATGGGAAGGGGGAGCATCCAGAGATGTTCCCCCCTTTTTTCTATTTCGGCGCAAGGGGCGCAACTAAAACAGGAAGGAAACAGAACAGGATGGAACTGAAATATAAGCGCGTATCGCTTAAGCTCAGCGGCGAGGCCATGGGCAGCGGAAGGGACACGGTGGATTTTGATGCGGTGGAACGCATTGCGGCCGAGATTCAAACGCTCAACGATGCCGGCGTGCAGGTGGGCGTAACCATCGGCGGCGGAAACATCTGGCGCGGGCGCAGCGCTGGAGAAATGGACCGGAACAAGGCGGATCAGATGGGCATGCTTGCAACGGCGATCAATTCCCTTGCGATGGAGGCGGCGCTCAAGCAGCGAGGCGTTCCATGCAGAGTGCTTTCGAACCTGCCGATGGAGCGCGTATGCGATACGTTTACTGCACAGCGCGCGGAGGAAGCCTTTGCCGCAGGGCAGGTGGTGCTCTTTGCATGCGGTTCCGGGCTCCCGTTTTTTTCTACGGATACAGCTGCGGCGCTTAAAGCGGCTGAGACGCATGCGGATGTTTTGCTGCTGGCTAAAAATGTGGATGCGGTCTATTCCGCAGACCCCAATGTTGTTCCGGATGCACAGCGCTATTCGCACCTTAGCTATGATGCGGTGATCGAGCAGGATTTAAAGGCAACAGACCTTACTGCAATCACGCTTTGCCGCGAGCAGCATATTCCGATCCTTGTATTTGCTATGAAGGAAAAGGGAAACATCTTAAAAGCGGTCTGCGGCGAGGATGTTGGAACGCTGATCGACTGATTTGCTTTTTAGGCTTGTAACCGCGCCGGATTTCCATTACAATAAAAGTGACGTTTTATAGAAAGTGGAGGCAGGAACATGGACGTTATCGAAACCGCAAAAGAAAAAATGGGAAAAACCATTGCAGTGCTTGTAAAGGAGTTATCCAGCTTGCGCGCCGGCCGTGCGAACGCGCAGGTGCTTGATCGTATCCTGGTGGATTATTATGGGACACCCACGCCCGTGAAACAGGTGGGGAACATTTCCTCACCGGAGCCGCGCCTTCTGATGATTACGCCCTATGATCCCAGCATGCTCAACCCAGTTGAAAAAGCGATTCAGAAGTCCGATTTGGGCATCAACCCTTCCAACGATGGTAAATGCATCCGCCTGGTATTCCCAGAGCTGACGGAAGAACGCCGCAAAGAACTCGTGAAAGCTGTGCGGAAAAAGGGTGAGGATTCCAAAGTGGCCGTTCGTTCTATTCGCCGCGATGCAATTGAGCAGATCAAAAAGCAGAAGAAGGATGGCGAAATCACGGAAGACGATCAGAAAAAGCTTGAAGAGCAGGCACAAAAGCTGACGGATTCCACGATTAAGGACATCGATAAAATTGTTGCAGACAAGGAAAAGGAGATTATGGAAGTTTGACCAATGTATTGGGATGGGAGCTTTCCCGCGCGCGTGCTGCGCTTGATGCGGAAGGCTTTGCAGTGCGTTGCTTGTGCGTTTCCAGCCGAAAAGGCGTAAAGGGCAATGAATCCCGCGTCATCCGCCAGCGCCAGATGGGCGCAGCGGAGGTTGAACTGGCCTTTGCCGTGTTTAAAACGGATTTGGACTATCAAGAATAAACGGGATGACGGCGCCTGTCACGCCGTCATTCTTCTTTAGGAGAATTGGATGTGCAGAGCGATGTTGAGAAGGTAAATCGAGAACTGGGCGGCCGTTTGCCCAAACACGTTGGCATCATCATGGACGGCAACGGGCGGTGGGCTACCAGGCGCGGCATGCCACGCGCACTCGGCCACCGGGCCGGAAACCGATCCCACCGGGATT
>JABLTO010152499.1_pt1 | contig 53548 bp, 53 predicted proteins | sample 7160091 | NCBI WGS metagenome assembly JABLTO01 (sample SAMN14651225, study PRJNA627086) | human gut metagenome | isolation source: feces | host: Homo sapiens
ATTGATGCTTTTTCAGTAAGGCTTGCTTTTGTAATTTCTTTGCGTCCATAGTTAGACCCCCTTTGCGTTTGTCTGCTCATAGTATAGCGCACATGGCAGCATACGACAACCGACGCATAGTTTAGGGCGGAATTTATCCGAACTCTACGGAAAGTTTAGGTTAGGATAGGAAAAGATGTCGATATTCCAGAAAACTTGGGCATTATCATAGAACCCCCGGATTTTTGCCCAACTACAGTGCATACGCCAATTTAAAATTTCTTGCCGAATTGCGTCATATTATTGGAAAAGAAAAAATCCGCGATTGCCTCATGCAACTCCGCAATGCCGGAAAGACGATTTTATTGGCCTCTCATCATGCAGAAGACATTCGCGTGTTATGTGATACGGTCTGTGAAATGGACGGCGGTGTTTTGACCGTGCTTCCGACGGACTCTCCGAGATAAAATCACTTCTCCCTTGTTTCCTTTCGCGCATGGGAGTATAATAAGTTTTCAGGCGGACGCGCCCCGTGTGTTTCTCCGTCAATCTTTTCTTCGGAGGAATCCATGTCAGCTGTACTTTTCAAAGCACTCGCGTTTTTTCTCATGATCGCGCTAGGCTATCTGATGAAAACCAAGCACGTCTTAGAGCAAGAGGACAGTCAGGTTTTGATGAAAATCATCATCAATATCACGATGCCCGCCGCACTGATCGCCGGTTTTCGCACGTTTTCCATTGATATTTCGTTGCTGTTTGCCCTGCTGCTCGGCTTTTGTATGAACGGCGTGCTGCTGCTCGCCGGTTCTCTCGCGTCTGTCCGCAAGGAAGGCAGGCTGCGCGCGCTGTACATTCTCAATACGCCGTGTCAAAACGTCGGCAATTTTGTTCTGCCGTTTGTGCTGAGCTTTCTGCCGTCCTCTGTGGTTCCGGCTCTGTGCATGTATGATGCCGGAAACAATCCGTATGGCGCAGGTCTTGCGTACTCTGTGGCATCCTCTGCCAGCGGCGGAGACGGAAAGGTTTCCCTGCGCAGCATCCTGCGCACGCTGTTTCATTCCCCTCCGTTCTTGGCGTATTTTATCATGATTGTTCTGTATCTGCCGGGCATTCGCCTGCCGGATGCGTTCTTTGATCTGTGTGATTTGTTCGGCAAAGGCAACGCCTTTCTCGCCATGTTCGCGCTGGGTCTGATTTTTGAATGGCATCTGCCAAAAGAAGATGTCGGCAATGTCATCCGCATTTTGGGCTTGCGCTATGCGCTGTGTCTGTGCGCCGCAGCAGCGATTTTCTTCCTGTGTCCGTTTGATTTGCCGATTCGGCAGACCTTGTGTCTGTGTCTCGTCGGCCCTGTGACAACGCTCGCCATTCCGTTTGGTCTCGCCTGCGGCTGCAAGCAGTCGATGATTGCCGCACTCAGCTCGGTCAGCATGGTGACCAGCTTTATTCTATCGCTCGGCATGCTGATTGCCTGGGCATAAATCTGCATGAAAAAAAGACCGGAATTCCGGTCTTTTTTTCACATCTTTTGGCGCATATGTCTGTTCCGCAGCCAAGAAAACAGCAAATAAATCAGGCAGCCGCATACGGCGCCGCAAAAGTCAATCCAAACATCGGTCACACGCGCAGAGCGGTCATTAAACAGCTGAATGGTCTCATCCGTCATCGCACACAGAATGCCGAACAAAAATACATTGAGCACATACGGCAGGCGAACGATATGAATGTCCCGCATGACGATTGCCGCGAAAAATCCCAGTGCGGCAAATTCGGAAAAGTGCGCCATTTTGCGCACAATATATTCGGTCAATCCATCTCCCAGACCAACCGTTCCGAGCAGCTTCATCAGAAATTCAAAAACACCCATACTTTCCGATGTCGACTGCGCGCGATTTGCCATTGAATGCGAAAAAATAAACGCCATGACGGCAATCACCAGCAAAACATGTACGATGACACGCACTCGTTTTTTAGAATCCATAATCTCCTCCATCAATTGACAAACCCCTAGAATATGTTATAATCAAGATAATAAGAGGCACTGCCAGTAGACGGTCGTCCCTCAAAAGTTGTTACAAGATAGTAACCGCTGGTGTGGAAGCTGGGCGGTTACTTCTTTTTTGTCAGCTGAATGACCAGAGCAATAATCTGAACAGTCAGAGAAATTACACCAACAATGGCTGCGGTATAAGCAAATAACGCTTCATATGTAACCATGATGCATCCCTCCTCTCCTAAGATCAGAGGGCAAAAGAAGTCTGTCCTCTGTCAAAAAGGACAAACCGCCTACCGTTCGTGGCAGTGCTGTATTTAAGGATACCACATGAAGCTCTCATTCGCAAGCTATAAGAGGCAACAGCGCGCGCTGTTGCCTCTTTTTGATGATCAGCCTCGAATTTCGAGGTATTCGTCATAGGTGCACTGCTTATCCCAAACGCCATCCTCTGTGATTTCAATGATACGGTTGGCAATAGTCTGCGTGAACTCATGGTCATGCGATGCAAACAGGACATTGCCCTTAAAATCAATCAGACCATTGTTGACTGCGGTGATGGATTCCAGATCCAGATGGTTGGTCGGCTGATCGACAACCAGCACATTGGAACCAAACAGCATCATACGTGCCAGCATGCAGCGAACCTTCTCGCCGCCAGACAGTACGTTAACAGACTTGTACACATCGTTGCCGGAAAACAGCATCTTGCCCAAGAACGAACGCAGCGTTGTCTCCAGCGTATCGGTCTGCGAATACGGAGCCAGCCAATCCAGCATATTCTCGGTATGACCGTTAAAAAACTCCGAGTTGTCTTTTGGGAAATACGACTGGCTGGTGGAAACGCCCCACTTGAAGCTGCCTTCATCCGGTTCCATCTCGCCCATCAAAATCTGGAACAGGGTAGTCGCTGCCTGCTCAGTCTTGCCGACAAACGCAATTTTATCGCCGCGCGCCACGCGGAACGATACATGATTGAGAACCTTTTCACCGTCGATGGTCTTGGAAATGTCCTTGACCTCCAAAATATCCTTGCCCGGCTCTCTGTCCATCTGAAAGCCGACAAACGGATACCGGCGGGACGATGCCGGCAGTTCGTCAACCGTCAGCTTGTCAATGAGCTTTTTGCGGCTGGTTGCCTGCTTGGACTTGGATTTGTTTGCGGAGAAGCGGCGGATAAATTCCTGCAGTTCCTTAATTTTTTCGTCCGCCTTCTTTTTCTGGTCGTTGAGCGTGCGCTGTACCAGCTGCGAGGACTCGTACCAGAACTCATAGTTGCCGACGTACAGGCGAACCTTGCCGTAGTCAATATCTACAATATGGGTGCAGACATTGTTGAGGAAGTGACGGTCATGCGATACAACGATGACAGTACCCTCATAATCTGCCAGAAAATCTTCCAGCCACGCAATGGAATGAATGTCCAAATGGTTGGTCGGCTCGTCAAGCAGCATGATATCCGGCTTGCCGAACAGCGCCTGTGCCAACAGAATCTTGACCTTTTCTGCGTCCGTACGGTACTTCATGCCGCTGTACAGAATGTCGTCTGCCTTGAGTCCCAGACCCTGCAGCAGGCGAGCCGCTTCGGTATCTGCATTCCAGCCGTCCAGCTCTGCAAATTCTGCTTCCAGCTCAGCGGCGCGGTTGCCGTCTTCCTCAGTAAACGGATCCTTGGCATACAGCGCATCTTTTTCCTGCATGATTTCATACAGGCGTTTGTTGCCCTGAATAATCGTGTCTACAACCGTACAGTCATCAAAGGCAAAATGATCCTGACGCAGAACCGACATGCGCAGCTTCGGATCCAGCTCCACCGTACCGGTAGACGGCTCCAAATCGCCGGACAGCATGCGCAGGAAGGTGGACTTACCCGCACCGTTCGCGCCGATGACACCATAGCAGTTGCCCTCGGTAAATTTCAGATTGACATCAGAGAACAAATTCTCTCCGTCAAAGTTAATGCTCAAATGATTAACGCTAAGCATGAAAAACCTCCTGTAAAATGTTCAATAAATAGGGGGATATCGTTTGATAAACAATCGTTTATATAATACAATCTATCAGCAGTCCCGCCGCAACGGCTGCCGCATACGTGCAGCCGATAATCTGCCAAGCGGATTTTTTGCACGGCGCTTCGCGCAGCAGCAAAATAAAACCAAAGCCCGCACCGGCGGAAAGTCCGGCAATCACACTGCCAAAGCTAATGGTACCTGCGGTAAACAGCTGCACGAGCAGCACCGACACGGCACAGCCCGGAATCAATCCGATCAGCGCACACAGCACCGGCTGCAGGCGAGAGCCTTGCAGCAAAATCGCCGCCAGCGAATCTGCACCGAGCAGATAAATAATCGTGTTGAGAATCAACATCGTGATGACGAGAAAAACTGTGGTATTTGCCGTGCGAATGAGTGCCGAGCGCCACAGCGATTGGCCGCCGCAGCAGGAACAGCTCGCATTGACCTCATTCATGTCCAGCTCATCGTCCTCCGGCCAGTCGTCAATGTTCCAGTGCTTGCGGAACCAGAACAGATAAAACAGATAACCGGCGACAATCGCAATGCCGATTTTTACGGCAATGAGCAGCACAATTTCTTTCCAGCTGCAGCCGCCCGCGAATAAAACCGGAATTGCCTCATCGGATGTGGACAAATACACGGCAATCAGCGTGGCAGGCGCCAGAAATCCGCGGCAATACAGCACCGAGCAGCCCATTGAAAAGCCGCACTGCGGAATCGCGCCAATCAATGCGCCGATGACCGGCCCTGCCGGCTCTGTGCTCGTGACCACGCGGGTTACCGCATCCATATGATTTTCCATCCAGCTGATGACCAGATATACAACAAAGAGAATCGGAATGGTCTTGACAATGTCCATGATACATTCCGTCCATACTTCCAGCACAGAAGCTCACTCCTCTCTGAAAAACGAAAAATAAAATACAAATCGTTTAGACAGTATAGCATACTTGCGCACAAAAAAACAGGGGCAGGATTCATAAGAAACCTGCCTCTTTTGCGCTGTTTTCGGTATTTATTTGCTCCGCTGTGCGCGCTGCCGCTCGAGCATTTCTCCAAAGGCGAGAATCGTATCCACCGCGCCGTCAATGCCTGCTGTGCTCGTCGAGACACACAGGTCATAGCTGGACGCATCGCTCCAGCGCTTGCCGGTATAATAGTTATAATAGCTCGCACGTTTTTTGTCGCGCTTGGAAATCGCATCTTCAATGCGCTTTTCCGGCATGCCGAGGTCATGAATGGCATGATGCTTGCGGTACTCCATATCCGCTGTGCAGAACACACGGACAACGTCCGGACGCTCGCGCAGAATATAACTACCACAGCGTCCTACCACAACGCACGGGCCTTTTTCTGCCGCTTCGCGGATAATTTTTGCTTCTTCGACAAACAGCTTATCACTCATGTTGAGGTCAGAGGATTGCGTAATCGAGCCTGCCGCAGTATAGCTTCCCATGACCAGCGAGTACAAAAAGCTATTGGTCGGCTTTTCATCAAACCCCTCGAAAATCTTGCGGCTGACACCGGCATTTTTCGCCGCCATATCCACGATCTGAGAATCGTAGAACGGAATTCCCAGCATCTTTGCCAGACGCTCGCCCACGATATGTCCGGCAGAGCCAAACTCTCTCTCAATGGTATAAATGGTCGCAGTTGTCATAATATGAATCCCATCCCTTCCAGATCTCCGTCCCGCCCGATTGTATCCGGAACGGGCTTTGTGCACAAATGTGCCGTTTTCTGCTTTTGTATTATATCACATTTTTGTTACCATGAAAAGCAAGCACACGCACTTTCCCAATCCGGTGCATATTTTCCGTCAATTTGCCGCATTTTTCGCCCGCCAAAACCACCAAAACGCCGTGGTGTTCTTTTGAAAAACCTCAACATTTTTCACGAAAACGCAGAAAAAAATTGCTATTTTCTGTCTTTCGCGGTGCGAAAACATTGATTGAACCCATTGCATGTGCTATACTATACACGAAAAGAGATTCATATTTTATTGCAGAATTTACATATTTCTGTACCGAGACAAGGAGTGTCATTTATGATGCAGACATTTGATAAAAGCGCATGGTACACCATCGCAGCAAAGGTCAGCGGCAAGGTCATTCAGGCCGAAAACGCTTCTACCGAAAACGGCGCAGCCGTATGCCTGGCAGAGGCAACCGGCGCAGACCAGCAGCTGTGGTCGATTACGCATATCGACGGTAAGTACTACAAAATCGCAAACAAGAAGTCGGGCAAGGTGCTGGACATCATCAGCCTGGGCGTTGTAAACGGCGCAAATCTTCACCAGTGGGAGTATGTCAACGGCGACAGCCAGTTGTGGTTCTTCGAGGAGAAGAATGACGGTGCGGTTGCCATCAAGTCCGCCATGTCCGCCAAGTGCATCGACGTTGTCGGCATGAACGCAGACGCAGACGGCGCACGCCTGCAGATCTGGGTTGACGTAGACGGCGACAACCAGAGCTGGTTCATCCGCGAGGCAAAGGCAGAGGCTCCGGTCGCTGAGGCTGCCGAGGAACCGAAGGAAGAACCGAAGGCAGAAGCAGCTGCTGCAGAACAGCCGAAGGAAGAAGCAACGGAAACCAAGACCGAGGAAGCTCCGGCAAAGAAAACCACGACCCGCACCCGCAAGCCGGCTGCCAAAAAGACCAACGAGTCCCGCGCAAAGCGCAAGCGCAGAACCAAGGCTGAAATTGCAGCAGACGCTGCCGCAGCACCGGCAAAGAAAACCACAACCCGCACCCGCAAGTCGGCTGCCAAAAAGACAGCTGCTGCATCAAAGACTGCCGCTTCCAAGACGGAAGAGACCAAGTAAGTGCTGGAAAAACCGAAACTTGAGAACGCCAAAACCGAGATTTTTCGGTTTTGGCGTTTTGTTTTCCCTCACGCGCCATCTAATCTTGTCTCTCCCTTTGGGAGAGATGTCGCGCAGCGACAGAGAGGGTCGGCTCCCTCGTGAGGGAGCTGGATTGCCGCTTTGCGGCAAGACTGAGGGAGTTTTGCAGATTGACAAGATACGCATGAGATTTGCCCTGATACGATTTGTCAGTTTTTGCCCTCACGCGCCATCCAATCTTGTCTCTCCCTTTGGGAGAGATGTCGCGCAGCGACAGAGAGGGCCGGCTCCCTCGTGAGGGAGCTGGATTGCCGCTTTGCGGCAAGACTGAGGGAGTTTTATAGATTGACAAGATACGCATGAGATTTGCCCTGATACGATTTGTCAGTTTTTGCCCTCTCAGTCATTTGCTTTGCAAATGCCAGCTCTCCCAATGGGAGAGCCGAGAAGCCGGAGCGAACTGCACACATGCCGCATCAGATTATCTCTTGCGCAGACTTGCCCGCATGCTGCTCCTTTCCGAGACTCAGATAAATCTTCCCACGGCGCATTCTTTTATTGTGCCGCTGTACATGTTATGCTATAATGAGCACAGAAGAAGAATCTGTACTTTTTTAACAAAACTGAAACGAGGTGTTTGTATGATTTACGATGCACAGGCCCGAAAAGACTATAAAGCGCAAGCGCGGGCTGACATTCGCCAAAAGTTCTGGCCGACTATCGGCGCCGTGATTTTGGCATCTATTCCGCTGGCTCTCATGAGCATTATCATGAGCATTGGAGCAGAGGGCTTTGATACACTTGGAAACGCATCCAGTCTGGACGCTATCTTATCCGTCTATGGCAAGTTTGCTCAATACAGTCTGCTGTATCTTGTCATTTATTTCTTTATCGGCTCTCCGATTACCTTTGGCGCCAAGCATTACTATGTCGCACGTGCCCGCGGTGAAAGTTCAACGGTCGGTTTGATTTTCCAGCCATTTACCAGCGGAAAATCCTATCTGACTTCTTTGAAGCTGAGCTTGAGCATCGGCATTCGTTCGCTGGGCTGGCTGGTTATCGTATGCGCCATTGCATTGGTCTTGGTCGGCTTGCTTCCGTTGTTTGCCTTCAGCCCCGCCGATAATGTAGGCAGCGGTGCTTTCCTTCTGTTTTTTGTGATCTACATCGTTGTCGTTTGTGTTGTCTCTGTTTGGGCATCTGTAAAGATTCGCCGCTACGACGGCGCGTATATCTGCCTGATTGACACACCGGATGCCAGCGTTTGGAAGGCAACCGGTGCATGCGCCAAGATTTTTAAAAACCACAACTGGGAGCTTATGGTCTTTGACCTGAGTTTTCTCCTTTGGAACTGTTTGACAGCCATTACCTTTGGCGTTGTCGGCCTCTACGTCATACCGTATCAGGAAATCGCGTTCGTGCATTATTTTGACGCCCTGTGCGGCAGAACGCCGGAACCGGCAGAGGAACCATCGCTCAGCGAGTAATCTCCCATTGACACCGCTGCCAAATTCTGTTACTCTGACGGTACAGAAACGAAAAGAGAGGGTGTTGTTTTTATGGGAAGACCTGTAAAAAAGGTTCACAAGAGTCAGCAGCAGCGCAGAAAAGAATCAGAGGCTCGCCGCGCCGAGCAGCAAAAAAAGGAAGATCGTCTGACATACATCATGCTCGGTGTTGTCGCCGTCATCTTCGTCATTTTTGCCGGTTTCTTGTTGTTCTAATGACTTCTAACGGATGCCCGATGCGGGCATCCGTTTTTTCGCTTTTTGCACACATATACACATATAATTGACAATATTCGCCAAACATTGTCTCGTCCCTGACCGATGACATTATTTCTTCGCTTATCGGTCTCATTGCACCGACCACCAAGAAGTGCCCGTACTGCCTGTCTGAGATTGCCATCGAGGCAACCCGCTGCCCGCATTGCACTTCCATTCTCGACGAAAACAACTGATTTTTTATCTCTGCGTACTTTTCCGGCAAACCCCTCTGATTTTTTCGGAGGGGTTTGCTATTGTTAAAAAGTTTTGAACAAACCGCCTTTCCCCCTTGCATTTTCCGTGCAATTGGTTTATTCTATATTAGCACTCATTAGATGAGAGTGCTAAATCTGTAATTTAAAATCTGAAAGGATTGACATACAATGGCAAAGCAGCAGTTTCAAGCAGAATCCAAGCGTCTGCTGGACATGATGATTAACTCGATCTACACGCACAGAGAAATTTTCCTGCGTGAGCTGATCTCCAATGCAAGTGATGCGATTGACAAGCGCCACTTCAAGTCCCTGACCGATGCGTCCCTCGTACCAGAGGAGGGCTTTGAAATTCATCTGGCAGCGGATGAAGACGCACGCACCCTGACCATTTCCGATAACGGCATCGGTATGACCAAGGAAGAACTGGAACACAACCTCGGCACCATCGCACAGAGCGGTTCTCTGGCATTCAAGCAGGAGAACCAGACCGATGATACCGACATCATAGGCCAGTTCGGCGTCGGCTTCTACGCTTCGTTTATGGTTGCCTCTCACGTCAAGGTCGTTTCTAAGGCGTGCGGCTCCGAGCAGGCATATGTTTGGGAGTCTGACGGCGCAGACGGCTACACCATCGAGCCGGGCGAGAAGGATTTCTATGGCACAGACATTATCCTGACCATCAAGCCGGATCCGGAAGGCGAGGACGAGGACACCTACAGCGAATTCCTGCAGACCTATCGTTTGGCAGGTCTGGTTCGCAAGTATTCCGACTACATCCGTTACCCGATCAAGATGCAGATGCCGCATTCGCAGGAAAAGCCGAAGCCGGAGGATGCACCGGAGGATTACAAGCCGGAATACGAAACCGTTTACACCGAGGACACGCTGAACTCGATGATTCCGCTGTGGAAGAAGGCAAAGAAGGACATCACGCAAGACGAGTACGATGAGTTCTACCGCAGCAAGTTCATGGATTACATGAAGCCGCTGCGCACGATTCACTTCCACAACGAGGGTCTGACTGCGTCCTATGACGCCCTGCTGTACATTCCGTCTCAGCCGCCGTTTGACTACTATTCCAAGGACTTCTCCAAGGGTCTGTCTCTGTACACCTCCGGTGTTATGATTATGGAAAAGTGCGCCGACCTGCTGCCGGATTACTTCGGCTTTGTGCGCGGTCTGGTTGATTCCTCTGATTTGTCTCTGAACATCTCCCGCGAAATGCTGCAGCACGACCGTCAGCTCAAGGCAATCGCCATCAGCTTGGAAAAGAAAATCCGCTCCGAACTGCTCAAGATGCAGAAGGATGAGCGCGAGGAATACATCAAATTCTGGAACGCTTTTGGCTACTCCATCAAGGCGGGTGCCTATGCAAATTACGGCGCAGACAAGGAAAAGCTGCGCGACCTGATGATGTTCTATTCGGCAAAGAACGAGAAGCTCATCACCCTCAAGGAATACCGCGAGGCAATGCCGGAAGATCAGGAAGAAATTTACTATGCTGCCGGTTCCAGCACCGATGCGCTGTCCAAGCTGCCGCAGGCTGAGATGGTTCGCAAGCACGACTACGATATTCTGTACTTGACCGCCGACATTGATGAATTTATCATCTCTCAGCTGGAGTCGCAGGATGACAAGAAGTTCCGCTCCATCACCGCAGGCGATCTGAACCTGTCCTCCGAGGAGGAAAAGAAGGAAGCAGAAGAAAAGTCCACCGCAAACCGCGCGATGTTTGACGCCATGAAGGAAGCACTGGACGGCAAGGTTAAGGACGTTCGCGTTTCTTCCCGTCTGGTCAGCGATCCGGTCTGCCTGACTTCTGAGGGCAACCTGTCTATTGAAATGGAGCGCGTGCTCAACAACGTGCCGAACAATGGCAATCATTTCTCCGCAGAAAAGATTCTGGAAATCAACGCTTCTCACCCGATCTTTGAGAAGCTGATTCGCCTGTACACTAGCGATCCAGACAAACTCAAGACCTATGCAAAGCTGCTGTACGATCAGGCTATGCTGATTGCCGGCATGCCGGTAGAAGATCCGGCTGCCTTTACACAGGCAATGTGCGACCTGATGGCAGAATAAAATTTGCCCAATCCGAATACCATACGTATTCGAGATATGTTCCTAATCAGCCCCCGTTCTTCGGAACGGGGGCTTTTTGGGTTGCGCACAAAAAAACTATCCGCGCAGCCGGTAAGAAGCCCTGCGGATGGTTTTTAGAGAGAGAATATAACCAAAGAAGTGTGGAATTAGGTAGAAATCAAAATTAACGATAATCGTATGTGTTGCGCGACGAATATACAACCGGTGCAGCGTGGGTGCTGTGGCTCAGAACCGTTGCAACGAGCGGCATTACAATAATCAGTGCGGTGAGAACGGTTGTCATGGCGAATCCTTCCTTTCGAAATATAATATAGGATAATGCTATTTGAATAGAGATACAGCAATCCCGTCAAATGTTCTGCTTTGCTTTGTTCGTTTTTGCTGTTCTCTTTGTTTTTATGTCTATATTATAGCCAGAACCCGCGTATTTTTCTTCTAATTTGTTGCGAAAGAATCAGTCTTTTTCTCGCCGTTTTTTCATATATTTTTCAGATTTTTTTGTTATCTTGCGATACGCGCAAAAAAGCCTCGGCGCTTATCCGCCGAGGCTTTTGCCGTGTTAATTTTTCAAGTATACAGCTGTCGGTGTCTTGACATCCGACTCTTCCGAGCCAATGCCGAGCTGCTTATACAGATTGCATCCCACCGAGCGCAGCACGCCGTCCTTGGAGCGGTACAGGGTGTTGAAGCCGCCCGCCGCCACAGCTTCTACATTTTCTGCGAGCTTGCGTGGCTTGCTCTGATAATAAATCGTTTCCTGTCCAATCGCATACGTTCCATCACCAAACTTGATGCCAATCTGATGATAATTATTGACGCCAAACGTATACAAATCGCCGTTGGTCTTGAGCACGGCCGCATGTGCCGAGCCGGCATCGACATACGATACATCGCTCATGAGCTTTTTCGGCTTGGTCTGTACATTGCGCGCCGTATCATCAACAGTCTTGATTCCCAGCGAGCCGACGCTGTTGTTGCCCCAGCCGTACAAATCGCCATTTTCCTTTAGGGCAAACGCCATATATTTAGCACCGCACGATACCATTTTTATACCGTCCATGACCTTCGCCGGTTTGGACTGATACGCTTCGCCCTTGCTGTTTGTGCTGTCGGTCTTAGCAAGTCCCAGCTGACCGTCCTCGTCATAGCCCCATGCATACAGCGTGCCGTCTGTGGTGATTGCCATGGAATAATCATCACCCGCATCAATGTACGCGACATTGTCCATCAGCTTATACGGCGCAGACATGCAGGCGTAGCCTTCTTCGTCCTTTTTGTCACAGGCGCTGTCCGCAACACCCAATGCGCCGTTTTTGTTTCTGCCCCAGACATACAGCGCACCGCTTGTATCAATGGCGAGTGCATGCTTGGTGCCTGCGGCAATCATTGCAATATCTGTATTGACTTTTTTCGGCTCCATGCGGCTGGTGTTGTCGCCGTCACCCATCTGATAGCTGGTGTCATCGCCCCATGCATACAAATCTCCGTCCTTACACAGCGCAAACGACAGCTCATCTCCCGCTGCAACCTGTGTGACCTTTCCGGAAATCTTGACTGCCTTGACCGGCTTGGACTGATTGTCACAGTTGGAATTTCCCAGCTCACCCTTGTTGTTATGTCCCCACGCATACACGGCGCCGCCGGCGTCCACTGCCAGCATGTGATCCTCACCTACGGCGATTTGCTCGGAGGTTATTTTCTCTGTCGAGCCGTTTTTGCTCAGACCAATGAACATGGCAACGGCAAGCACAACAACGGCAACTGCCGTGCCGAGCAAAGCTGCGATAATTTTGTTTCTCTCTCTTGACATGATGGTTCATTCCTCACTTTTCCGAAAAACACCGCCCATACCTCACGGTTTTTTCCTCTTTCTGTTTTCCGTGATTATTATACCATCAAACATTGTCTTATGCAAAATAATTGTGAAAATTCACGAAAAAATCACGAAAAAACCGGAGGGATCACTGTAAGATCTCCTCCGGCAACGCAATATCCTGTTTGGGGATTTTGTCCCACGAAAAATCTGCGACCAAATCGGAAAGCTGCACCGGCTGTGCCGTCGGGCGCAGCCCTGCCGCCTTTGCCAGCATACCAACGATTGGTTCCGGTCTGCCGAATTTTTCGCGCAGCACACCCAAATCCAAATCGCCGTCGCGCTTGGACAGCCGTCTGCCGTCCGGTGCCGTGAGCAGCGGCATGTGATAAAACTGTGGAATCGCAAATCCCAGCTGTTCATACAAATACATCTGCCGCGGGGTGGAGTTGAGCAAATCACTGCCGCGCACAACCTCCGTCACGCCCATCAATCCGTCATCCACGACAACCGCCAATTGATAGCCGTACACGCCGTCAGAGCGCCGAATGATAAAGTCTCCGCAGTCGTGTGCCAGATTCTCCGTATACACACCCTGACAGCCATCCGTGAACGACATCTCCCGATCCGGCACACGCACGCGCCACGCAGGCGGGCGGCGCTTGGATTTTTCTGCGATTTGTTCCGGTGTCAGATTGCGGCAGGTGCCCGCATAGATATACGTGCCGTCTGAACGGTGCGGCGCCTGCGCCGTGTGCAGCTCCGCGCGGCTGCAAAAGCACGGGTACAGCAATCCCTTGTCTTTGAGCACGTCAAAATACCTATCATAGATTGCCGTGCGGCAGCTCTGATACCATGGGTCTCCGCCTGCACTGCCGCCGTCATCCCAGTCGATGCCGAACCATTTGAGATCGTCCTCGATGAGATCTGCCAGCGAGCGCGGGCAGCGCATCGCGTCCAAGTCCTCTATGCGCAGCAAATATCTGCCGTTTTTCGACCGAACCGACAGCCAAGACAGCATCGCGCACAAAATATTGCCCAGATGAATGCGTCCGCTCGGCGTCGGGGCAAATCGTCCGCAAACTGCCATGTTAGTGCTTGCCCTCCGGACGATCGCCGCAGTCCGCCATGCACTTTGCGCAATCATGCATGCAGTGCATCGGATCGTCCTCATCCTCTTCCGGAATGACAATCTTGGACGGATCACCGACCTGTTCGCCCGCCAGCAGACCAGCAATGCACTCAACAGCATCACCCTGACATCCCGGCAGCACCTGCATGCCAATCATGCGCAGGGTCTCCTGCAATGCTGTGCCGACTTCGCCCGCCAGCATCACATCAATGTTCTGCATGGACAGCTTGAACAGTACGCTAGTGATGCCTGCGCCATCCAAAGAAATCACTTCCTTGGATACCGGCTGTCCATTTTCTTCGGTTACAATCATCACTTCGGTGCTCTCGTTGAGAGCCGGTGCAATCACACCGTCTTTCACTGCTGCTGCTACTTTCATATAGGCTTCCTCCTCACGAATCTACATCCGTGTACTTTTTTCATATACTTGTTTATTATATCCTAAATTCGGATGCCATGCAACGCCGGATGCAGAGACAGCGTCAAGATAAGCAAGAATCGAGTACTTTTTGCAGCTCATCCAGATTTTTTACGAAGTAAATATTTCTCTGCCGGTACTCGCTGGACAGGTCTGCCGCAATCATGCGGTCTAATAGCTGCTGCAAGCTGTCATAATACCCATGCAGATTATACAGAATGCACGGTGCTTCCAGCCGATCCAGTGCCAGCAGAGACATGACCTCGGAAATTTCTTCCAGTGTACCCGTGCCGCCCGGCATCGCAACAAAGACATCGCCCAGTTCAATCATCTTGGTTTTGCGTTCCGCCATCGTCTCCGTGACGATGAGATGGGTCACCGCATCGTATTGCAGCTCTTTTTCCATAAAAAATTGCGGTTCGACACCCGTGACTTTGCCGCCTGCACGCAGTACACTCTCCGCAATCACACCCATCAGCCCGACCTTGGAGCCGCCGTATATCAAATCATTGCCACTCTCGCCAATCCACGTGCCCAGCTCCCACACCGCCTGTTTGAGTGCCGGATCGTTTCCCTCATTTGCGCCCAAATAAACCGTTATGTTCATGTTTTCGCCTTCTTTCTGTGTGTCTCCACCCAGTATACCATAAAAAAAGACCTGCCGCAGCCGCGGCAGGTCTTCTATTCCGTCAAATATTCATCTTTTCACGTATCAAGATACATCAAATACGCTGTCAATTCCTCACTGCCTGCATAGCATTCGCAAGCATCTATCCCTCGCCAAATCAGTAAATGCGTTTGCAGCAAAGGACAATTCGATTCCACAAGTCCCAGCTCTGTTTCAAAGATAGCCACAATATCTGTGATACCGATTTGTGCAGCATCATCATAATATATTTTGCTCTGATGATCTTGTAACACGCGAAAGATTTGTAGTGTATCCGGTTTTTCGCTCCAAGAATGATAAAAATTGTATCTCGTTATTCTCAAATAAATCGGATCCGCCTCTTCTTCTGTGATTTCTTCAACTGCAACCGTTTGTTTCAGCTTTTCTATCAGTTCCAGCGGCGTCCTTTTGGGACACACAAATTCCTCGTGTCTATTTGACATTGTATCTTTATCTCAGCAGGTCTTCGAGAATTTTCTCTCTGTTCTCTGCGGTGTTAATCGAGCGGATGGTTGAACGCAGCGGCAGGACAGCGGACGGGGAAACACTCAGCTCGTCTACGCCGAGCGCCATAAAGGTTTCTGTCATCGAAATATCTGCGCCCAGCTCGCCGCAAATGCCGATCCAGATACCAGCCTTGTGGGCGTTGTCTGCTGCCATCTTAATCATGCGCAGGACTGCCGGATGATGGGCGTCAAAGAAGCGGTCGAGATTTCCGCCCTGACGATCGGTTGCCAGCGTGTACTGGGTCAGGTCGTTGGTGCCGACGGAGAAGAAATCTACCAGCTTTGCCAGACGATCCGACATCATCACAGCGGCCGGCGTCTCAACCATAATGCCCAGCTCAATGTTCTCATCAAACGGCTGCTCTTCCTTGCGCAGCTCTGCCTTGACGCCCTCACAAATGCGCTTGATTTCCAGCACTTCCCACTCTGAGGTAATCATCGGGAACATGATGGCAATCTTGCCGTATGCAGAAGCGCGATACAGCGCGCGCAGCTGGGTCTTAAAGACCTCCGGACGGGTCAAACAGATACGAATTGCACGCAGACCCATTGCCGGATTTTCCTCGTGCGCCAGCTGGAAGTAATCCGCCTGCTTGTCCGCACCGATGTCCAGCGTGCGGATAATCACGCGCTTGCCGCCCATGCGCTCGGCAACCGTCTTATATGCCTGGAACTGCTGCTCCTCAGTCGGATAATCATTGTTCTGCAGGTACAGGAACTCGGAGCGGAACAGACCGATGCCGCCGCCGTCATTGGCGAGCACCTGATCCACGTCGTCCGGAGAACCGATGTTGCAGTATACCATGACCTTGCGGCCGTCAATCGTCACATTTTCCTTGCCCTTGAGCTGATCCATGAGTTCCTTCATCGCGCGCTGCTTGGCGTGCTTCTTGCTCAAGCGCTCATGCGTGATTTCGTCCGCCTCGACAAACAGCTCACCGGTCTCGCCGTCAATCCACGCGGTCTTGCCCTCGTAGTCCTCGCGGAGCGCATCACCGGTACCGATGACAGCCGGAATGCCCATCGTGCGCGCCAAAATTGCCGTGTGGCTGTTGCCGGAGCCGCCCTGCGTGACAAAGCCCAAAATCTTGGACTTGTCCAGCTGTACGGTCTCAGACGGAGCCAAATCGTCCGCTGCCAGAATAACCGGCACGTCCGAATCAATGCCGCCTGCCACGGCACCGCTCAAAATACCAATGACGCGGTTGGAAATATCCTTGACGTCTGCGGCGCGCGCCTGCATGTAGCTGTCATCCATCGAGGCAAACATCTGCGCAAACTGCTCTGCCACCTGCGAAACGGCATACTCCGCATTGACCTGCTCGCCGTCAATCAAATCCTGAATGCCCTCCACATAGTCGAGGTCATCCAGCATCATCTGATGCGCTTCAAACAGCTCTGCGCCCTCTTCGCCTACCTCTGCAACAGCCTTTTCATACAGTGCCTTGAGCTGCTCCATCGCGGTCTGGCGAGCCGATTCAAAGCGCTGCTTTTCCGCTTCTGTATCTGCAATCTCATGTTTTGCGATGTCGTGATCTCCGCGCCGATAGAAACACAGCGGTCCATTTGCTACACCGCCGGAAACGCCTTTTCCCTGAATGGTATACATAATAAGTTCCTCCCTCATTGTCCGCCTGTCTGTGTACAGGCCTGTGTGCTTTTGCTTCCCATTCCCCCTCATTTTTCTGCATTTTATCGCATGAAAAAAGCAGAAGGATCTGTTCTTTATTCTTCTGCTCACACCGTACCGTTCCGTCCTTTGTGCATACAGAAAAAAACTGAAAGATTCTCTCTCATTTCAGTCCCATTTCCCCGCACCGAACAGACCAGCGCTCTCTATTCTCTTGTAATTTATCTATTCCTATTTCATCTTATCCGTTTCCGGTGCATTTGTCAAGAATACACAGAAAAAAAGAGGATACAATCTTCCCAATTGTATCCTCTGTCCGTTTTTGTCAGGCGATCAGGCCGCCGTCGATTTTGGCGGTCAGAATGCGCTGCACGCTGTCATCAATGCGCTGTTCCGTCAATTTTCCGTCGGATACTGCCTGAAACAGGGCGCGATAAACCGCATCCACATCAGACGGCTCCAGCAGCATATCCGCGCCCGCCTGCACGGCGAGAACCGCCGCTTCGCCCTCTGCGTACTGCTCGGTCAAGGCTGTATCCTGCAAGGCGTCCGTCATGATAATGCCGGTGTAGTTCAGCTTTTTGCGCAGCAGATCCGTCATCACCTTGGATGACACCGAGCACGGCACGGTATCATACGTCTTGTTCTGCGCGTTGGTGACAATCATAAATGCCGGTTTCTGCTTGATGCACGCCTCAAAGGCGGAAAGATTTTCCTCATCCTCCCCCGGAAAGGCGGAAACCGCAGACAGCACGTGATTTTTCTGCAAGCCCTTGATTTCGCCGGACGCTATGTCTGCATCGTCTCCGACTGCCGGCGCCAAATTTACGGTAAATCCGACACCGCTCAGCTCCTGCGCAATGGTCTGTCCCAGCGCATACGCCGTCTGTTCGTCCGTGCTCTCCGCAGCGTTCAAAATGCTTTTCGTCCGCAGCGCCTGTGTAACCGGCGCATTGCTGCCGCCCTGCTCCTGTACGCCCAAGAACACCGGAACACCGCTCTTAGATGCCTCGGCATAGCTCTGGGTATTGCTCAGCATATCCTTGATTTGCGCTTTTCCCTGCAAGCTCTGTCTTGTGTACAGCACACCGCCAACCGGACGCTTTTCTATCGCTTCCTGTGTCGCCGTGCCGGCGCGAACAACCTGCTTGGTCTGCGTCAGCGCCTCCGGCGTCACGAACATCATCTGATACAGCTTTTGCTCCAAGGTCATCGCGTCCAGCAGCTCGTTGGCACGCTTTTGCGATGCCGTGAGCGGCTGTGCTTCCGCCTCTTTTTCCGGCTCTTTCGTCTGTTGCTCTGCGTCATTGGATGTGCGCACCAGAAATTCTGCACCTGCCGGTGCCCGATCCGGATGAAACTGAATATATCCGATGGCTGCCGCGCTCAGTACAATGCACGCCACAACTGGGATCAGCAGCAAATATCGCTTCTTCATTTTGGAACCTCCTGCGGTTTTTCTCGTATCAGTATACCGTATTTATCAAAAGATTTCTACCGATTTTGAGAAAACTACGCCTTTTTGCCCAATACCTCCCGCCGGATATAGGCAAAAGTCTCCTCCTCGCCCTTTTCGGCGAGCATGTGCAGCATGGTTTCCAGCAGCTCTCGGGTTTTCGGATGCATAATCATGGTGTTGACGCGCAGACCGTTCTCGTAGTACTGCCACGCCGAAGCATCGGTATAGGCATCCCCTTGATAGACACGGCAGGCGGCAATGCGGTCACATAGCATCTCCGCGACGTATTTTACCGGCATTTCCATACCCGCGAGCGGATACCCGTCTTTTTGCAGCGAATAGTCAATCCAATACTCCAAATGGTGCTTGTTTCTGCCCTTGTGATGCAGCCAAGCTGAGCTGTAACCGCGCTCAAGCCGTTCAGCAGTGTTCGGACTGCGATAGCCCTGATAGTACTTCGCACCGACAAAAAACTCCGTCGGGCTGTATTTTGACAAATCATGCATGAGACCTTGGCGATACAGCCCCAGCTTAAAGCAATACTTTCGCACCAGCGCCCTGTGGTGATGCACCGTGCACAAATGCCGCAGCCACTTCGGCCGCCGGTCTACTTTTACTCGTACCGATAATTCTTTTTCTATTGATTTCATACTCACACCCTCAGAACAGCAGATTGAGCAGTCCGATAATAAAGCCGACCAGTGCGCCGAGGTTGACGACAGCGCCCAGCTCTTTTTTCATGATGGACATGACCAGCGTTTCCACTTCTTCCGGCTGCATGGCGAGAATCTTATTTTCCGCCACACCGCGCAGATTGAGCATTTGAATCAAGCTCTCTGCCTTTTCGTCCACCATGCGCTCATACAGCTTCATGCACAAATCGACCGGTTCCATCTGCGCCTCCTGCATAAGTGCCAGCACGTCCCCGACCGGCTTTTGCTCGGATTCTTCCCAGATGCTGCGCATCTGCGGCGTGAGCAGCACATCTATATTGGTATCCAGATAGGCATCAATGTGTTCCTGAATCGGTTTTGCCAGACCTTCCAGCATATCGCCCCGAATCATCTTTCCCAAAAACGAACCGTCAAGCTTTTGGCTGACAGCTTCAATGACTTTCTGCGCGATAATATCGCCCAGCCCCATATCCAGCACGCGATCGCTGACTTTTTCGGTCAGCTTGTCCTGTAAAATATCGCGGCCCTTTTCATAATTTTCTTCGCCCGCCAGCTTGATGCCGATTTGCTTGAGCGGGGTCTCCGTGTGCTTTCCCAGCTCCTGTGTCAGCGCCTTGCGCAGCTGTGTTTTCGCCTGTTCTGATAGCAGCATTTCCCGAATATCTTCTTGTGTGAGCAGCGTACTGCTTACCGCCTCACCGGCGGCGCGCGCGAGCCGTGCCTGCCCCTTCGGGATGATGCCCGGTGTAAATGGCAGCTGTTTTCCGAACAGCATCACCGGCCGCAGCGGGCGAAACAGCATTTTGACAGCAATATAGTTGGTGCAGTATCCAATGACGGCGCCGATCACCGGCCCCGACAGCGTTTGTACAATTCCGAGATCCAAAAAGATCCTTCCTTTCTTTTTCATACAGCATGATGAAAATACGTATTTTTGATTGTTTTTACTGTATACCGCCGACCTGAAATTGTCAATAGATTCCCATATCCTGTGGGAAAAGTTACGGTTTCTTCATAATTTTTATCGAAAAGCCCAATTTTCACGCGGGCACTTTTTGGTTTTTCTGCACGGTTTGCTCTTCCGTTCTTCGCCGGAACGTGTTATAATATCCCATAATCAACTATGCCGCTGCATTCGGCACCATCATTTCGGAATCCTTTTCCGACCGGAACCAAGCGCCAGAGCTGCCATGCAGGGTAGCTGACGAGGTGGAAGTTATCGAAAATTCGGCGGATGCTTCCCGCCCGCAGGCACACGGACGAAAGCCGTTCTCTAAAACCGCACCGGTGACGGTGTGAACAGAGGGGTTCGGCACTGTGCTGATAAAAAATTTATACCTCGGAGGTAAACTATCATGTGTGGAATCGTAGGCTATGCCGGCCATGAGCAGGCGGCACCCTTCCTGCTGGAAGGTCTGGAAAAACTGGAGTACCGCGGTTATGACTCGGCAGGCATCGCCGTATTCTCTGACAAGGTTCGCACCGTCAAGTCTCAGGGCCGTTTGGCTGTCCTGCGCGAAAAGGTAAACGCTGCGGGCGGCGTATCCGGCACGCTCGGCATTGGACACACCCGCTGGGCAACGCACGGCGCACCGAACGACATCAACTCTCACCCGCATTCGAGCATGAGCCGCCGCATCACCGTGGTGCACAACGGCATCATTGAGAATTATATCCCGCTCAAGGAAGAATTGCAGGCAAACGGCGTGGTATTCCGCTCGGAGACTGATACCGAAGTTGTCGCACAGCTGTTCGACTACCTGTACGACGGCGATTTGGTCGGCACGCTCATCAAGGTGCTGCACCGCATCCGCGGCTCGTATGCACTGGGCATCCTGTGCACTGACTATCCGGACACCCTGCTCGCAGTTCGCAAGGACAGCCCGATGATTATCGGTCTGGGCGAACACGAAAATTACATCGCATCGGATATTCCGGCGGTGCTCGACCATACCCGCAAGTATTATCTGCTGGGCGACAATGAAATCGCGCTCATCAAGGCGGATTCTGTTGAACTGATGGATATGGATCGCAAGCCGGTTCATCACGAAGTGTATACGGTAGATTATGATATTTCCGCCGCAGAAAAGGGCGGTTACGATTACTTCATGATGAAGGAAATCAAGGAACAGCCCAACGCGCTGAGCACCTGCATCGGCTCCCGCGTGCATGACGGAGAAATCACGCTGGATAAGCTGCGTCTGAGCGACGAGCGCATCAAGAACATCGGCCGTATTCATATGGTTGCCTGCGGCTCTGCTTGGCACGCTGCCATGGTCGGCAAGTACGTCATCGAGGAGCTGACCCGCATTCCGGTTGAAGTGGATTTGGCATCCGAGTTCCGTTACCGCCGTCCGATTCTCAGCCGCAATGATCTGTGCATCACCATCAGCCAGTCCGGTGAGACCGCTGACACACTGGCTGCGCTGCGCGAAGCAAAGGCAAACGATGTGCACGTTCTGTCCATCGTCAATGCCGTTGGCAGCTCCATTGCCCGTGAAAGCGATGACGTGCTGTACACGATGGCGGGTCCGGAAATCGCCGTTGCAACGACCAAGGGCTACACCACACAGCTCGCTGTCATCTATTTGATTGCCTTGAAGTTTGCACAGATTCGTCAGACCATTCGTCCGGAGGTATTCCAGTCTCTGCTGGCTGATTTGCAGAAGCTGCCGGAGCAGCTGGAGAGCATTTTCGCTGACGAGGATAAAATCCGTCAGCTGGCAAAGGAGCACCAGTCCACCGGCACGGAGCTTGTCCGCAACAATGTATTTATCATTGGCCGCGGCATCGACTACGGCGCTTCGCTGGAAAGCTCCCTCAAGCTCAAGGAAATCTCCTATGTACACTCGGAGGCATACGCAGCCGGTGAGCTTAAGCACGGCACCATTTCCCTGATTGAGCCGGGCACACTGGTCATCGCTGTGGCAACGCAGGATCTGCTGTATGAAAAGCTGATTTCCAACGTCAAGGAAGTCAAGGCGCGCGGCGCACACGTGATTGCCATTGTCAAGGAAGGCTGCACCGATGCGGAAACCGTTGCAGATACCGTTTTGTACATTCCGAAAACCGCGGATCTGTTCACCTCGACACTGACTGTCGTGCCGATGCAGCTGTTTGCATACTATACAGCCATTGAGTTAGGCTGCGACGTTGATAAGCCGCGCAATCTGGCAAAATCTGTCACAGTAGAATAAATATTTGTTTACAAGCGCTCTGTTTTTCAAGAAACAGAGCGCTTTTTTCGTATCTCAATTGACAAACCGCAAATGTATGTATATACTAACATTTGACAAGGGAGGTACTGCATATGACATTAAAAGAACTGTCCGTCGGCAGCTCTGCGATTGTAACGACTGTCGGCGGCGAGGGCGCCCTGCGTCAACACTTCTTGGACATGGGTGTCATTCCCGGCGCACAGGTCACCTTGGTAAAATTTGCACCAATGGGAGACCCGATGGAGCTTCGCATCCACGGCTACGAGCTGACCCTGCGTCTGGCAGATGCCGAAAAAATTGAAATTCAGCCTGTACCGGCTCAACCGGCACAAAAAACCGCTCCGTCCAAGGCTGTCGCGGATGCCACCGCGCATCCGGGCCTCGGCGAAGGCGGCAAATATCACGTAAAAGCCGATGAACATCCGGTTTCTGAGGGAACTACGCTGACCTTTGCGCTTGCCGGAAACCAGAACTGCGGCAAAACCACGCTGTTCAACCAGCTGACCGGCTCCAATCAGCACGTCGGCAATTTTCCGGGTGTGACGGTAGACCGCAAGAGCGGTGCCATCCGCGGACACGCGGACACAGAAATTACGGATTTGCCGGGCATTTATTCGATGTCTCCGTACAGCAGCGAGGAAATTGTCACCAGACAGTTTATCATTGGCGAAAAGCCGCTCGGCATCATCAACATTGTCGATGCGACCAACATCGAACGCAATTTATACTTAACCATGCAGCTGATGGAACTGGACGTTCCGATGGTGCTTGCACTCAACATGATGGACGAGATGCGCGGCAACGGCGGCTCCATCCGCATCAATGAGATGGAAGAAATGCTGGGCATTCCGGTTGTTCCCATTTCTGCGGCGAAAAACGAAGGCGTCGACGAATTGGTTCGTCACGCTCTGCATGTGGCAAAGTATCAGGAACGCCCCGGACGCACGGATTTCTGTGACATGAATGACCACGGCGGCGCGGTGCACCGTTGCTTGCACGGCATCATGCATTTGATTGAAGATCACGCCAAGCGCGCGGATATTCCGCTGCGATTTGCCGCGACCAAGCTCGTGGAAGGCGATGCACGCATCTGTGAATTGCTGTGCCTGACCGAAAACGAGCAGGAGATGATTGAGCACATCATCAAGCAGATGGAGGACGAGCGCGGTCTGGATCGCGCAGCCGCGATTGCTGATATGCGGTTCTCATTCATCGAGAAGCTGGTTGACCAAACCGTCATTAAGCCGCATGAAAGCCGCGAACGCGCACGCAGCCGGCGCATTGACCGATTTTTAACCGGTAAATACACCGCCATTCCGGCGTTTATCGCCATCATGGGCTTGATTTTCTTCCTGACGTTCAATGTCATCGGCGCAGGCTTACAGACCTTGCTGGAAATCGGCATTGACCAGTTGACCATTCTCACAGACAAGGCATTGACCGCCGCGCACGTCAATCAGGTGCTGCATTCCCTCATCATTGACGGTATTTTCAACGGCGTCGGCAGTGTACTCAGCTTCCTGCCGATCATCGTCGTGCTGTTTTTCTTCCTCTCTCTGCTGGAAGATACCGGCTATATGGCGCGTGTTGCGTTTGTCATGGATAAACTGCTGCGCAAAATCGGCCTGTCCGGCAGAAGCATTGTCCCGATGCTGATTGGCTTCGGCTGTACCGTGCCGGGCGTCATGGCGAGCCGCACGCTTCCGTCAGAACGCGACCGCCGCATGACCATTATGCTCACGCCGTTTATGAGCTGCTCCGCCAAGCTGCCGATTTACGGCTTCTTCACCGCGGCATTCTTCCCCAAGCACGGCGGTCTTGTTATGATTGCGCTGTACTTCGGCGGCATCGCCGTCGGCATTCTCACCGCGCTGCTTGCCAAAGCATTCCGCTTCCGCGGCGAAGCGGTTCCGTTTGTCATGGAGCTGCCGAATTACCGCATGCCGGGCATGAAAAACGTCATGCAGCTGTTGTGGGAAAAAGCAAAAGACTTTTTGCAGCGTGCTTTCACGGTTATTTTCCTCGCAACCATTATCATTTGGTTCTTACAGAACTTCAGCTTACAGCTCAACATGGTTTCCGATTCGCAAAACAGCATGTTGGCACTCGTTGCCGGAAGCATCGCACCGATCTTCCGCCCGCTCGGCTTTGGTGACTGGCGCATTTCCACCGCGCTCATCACCGGCTTCATGGCGAAAGAAAGCGTTGTTTCGACTCTGACCATTCTGTTCGGCAGCAGTGCGGATCTATTGACTCTGCTGACACCGGCAGCCGCCGCTTCTCTGCTTGTCTTTTGCCTGCTGTATACCCCGTGTGTGGCGGCAATCGCTTCGATTAAGCGCGAGCTGGGCACTCGCTGGGCATTTCAGACCGTTGTATTCCAGTGCGTCATTGCATGGATCTGCGCATGTATCGTCCACGCAATTGCTGTGCTGTTCCTGTGAAAACATTTGGATATTTTCCATATTTGATGTATAATGGAGATATCATCTGGCGCAGGTCAGGAACCGCCTGAACAAACAGGCGGTTCCCGTATGCGAAAGGCGTGAGCCGGCCGGCAGAGGGCGCTGTCCCGCGGGCTGCACAGCGCGCGTTTCCGCCTGTTCCAGCATATGAAAAGCGGAGCGTCTGTGTTCGCTCCATACAGGAAAGGAAAGAGCAATTATGATTAAATTATCTCCGTCAATTCTGTCCGCTGACTTTGCCAACCTGCAGCGCGACATTGCCATCGCAGTCGATGCTGGCGCAGAGTACGTGCATGTAGACTGCATGGACGGTCACTTTGTACCGAATCTGACCATCGGTGCGCCGGTTGTCAAGGCACTGCGCAAGGCAACCGATGCGACTCTGGATGTGCATCTGATGATTTCCAATCCGGATCAGTATCTGGATGACTTCATCAAGGCAGGTTCCGACATTATCACCGTACATTACGAAGCAAACGGCGACACGCTGGCACAGGTTCGCAAGATCAAGGAAGCCGGCGTCCGTGCCTGTGTATCCATCAAGCCGGGTACTCCGGCAGATGTTCTGCTCCCGCTGCTGCCGGAGCTGGATATGGTTCTCATCATGACCGTAGAGCCGGGCTTTGGCGGTCAGGGCTACATTGATGCCTGCACCGACAAAATCCGCACCATTCGCAAGGCAATTGACGCAAACGGCTACAAGTGCGAGCTGGAAATTGACGGCGGCGCCAAGCTGACCAACACACCGGACATCGTTGCAGCCGGTGCCAATGTCATCGTTGCCGGTTCCGCTGTCTTTGGCGGCGACATCGAGGCAAATGTCAAGGGCTTCAAGAAGATTTTCGACGAGTACGAAAATAACTACTTTGCATTCTAATGCGTAAGCAAAACGAAACGCCTGCTCATTTTCAGAGCAGGCGTTTTTTATGTGTTCGATTCTTCTGCCGGAATATAGCGAATAATATCGCCCGGCGTGCATCCCATTACAAAACAAATGCGTGCCAACACATCTGCGTCAATCTTTTCTACATGCCCGCGATACCACTTATCAATCACCTCAAAGCGCGTATTCACTGCACGAGCCAACGCATACCGCGTAATATGTTTTTTGTCCATTAGTGGTTTTAATTCAATCGTAATGTGACCATACTGTGCGATGGTATAGAGTAGATTTTCCATATTTACACCTCAAATGTATCCTATGTAAAAAGTACTCTATTGACAAATCGCTTATTCAAAGGTACTATTTATATAGTACCTTTGTTCGTGCAATCTTATTGAGGTGTGATTTATGCGAATTGAACGCTATTATTATTCCAGTCCCAACGCTATATCCGAAAAAGAATCTATATATAATGCAGAAAAATTAACCGTATTTCATCAATTAGAAGAACCTTGTCAATCCCTCGCTGAAAGTCTCGGAGCAAACTTGTTCATGGACACGGACGACCATGCCGGATGGATTATATTCGTCTGTGATGCACTGAACTTCAAAAATCATAACCAAAAAGTTTTTCAACACATAGCGGAACTCGCCGACGAGATAACCATGCGACCATCTGTAAATGCGGGAGAAAACAGCCCTGCCGATATTGATGGCGCTGTACAATTAACATTTTGGTTTGATTTCATTGCAGATGATGACTAAGTCTGCCAGTTTTTCATCATTCTTATGGCACAAATAGCAAAACGCTTGCTCTTGTTCAGAGCAGGCGTTTTTTCATGTCGGCTCTCCCAAAAGCCTTCCTCCCTGAGGAAGGTGGCGCGGCGCAAGCCGTGACGGAAGGAGCAACACACAAACAAGTCTGTATCAAAGTCTCCCTGATTCGTCAGGCTCTCAGCTTGCACCGGCTTCTCGGCTCTCCCTTTGGGAGAGCTGGCATTTGCGAAGCAAATGACTGAGAGGGCAGCACGCTGGCAGGTTCGTATCAGGGCGAATCTCATGCGTATCTTGTCAATTTGTAAAACTCCCTCAGTCTTGCCGTAAGACGGCAATCCAGCTCCCTCACAAGGGAGCCAGCCCTCTCTGTCGCTGCGCGACATCTCTCCCGGAGGGAGAGACAGGTTGATTTGTGCGTACAATTTTCCTCAAACTAAAATCTCCCGCAGGAAAATCCTGCGGGAGATTGTCTTTTATACAAGTCTGTTTTACTTGAAGTACTTGACGCCGTTTTCAAAGATCGGCTGGTACTTTTCACCGAAGATGTTCTGACCAACATACTTGGTGTAACGCTCGGTGTGACCCATCTTGCCGAGAACACGGCCGTCCGGAGAGGTAATGCCCTCGATGGCACACATCGAACCATTCGGGTTGAATGCGATATCCATGGACGGTTCGCCGTTGAAATCGACATACTGGAACGCTACCTGACCATTTGCAACCAGACGGTCAATTTCAGCCTGCGGTGCCACGAAGCGACCCTCGCCGTGAGAAATTGCGATGGAATGTACGTCGCCAACCTCGCAGGAGGACAGCCACGGAGACTTAACAGATGCCACGCGCGTCTGTACATAGCGCGACTGATGGCGGCCAATCAGGTTGTAGGTCAGTGTCGGGCAGGTGTCATCCAGATCACGAATCTCGCCATACGGCACCAGACCCAGCTTAATCAATGCCTGGAAGCCGTTGCAGATACCCAGCATCAAACCGTCACGGTTGTTGAGCAGGTCATGCACTGCGTCCTTGATTGCCGGTGCACGCAGGAACGAAGCGATGAACTTACCGGAGCCGTCCGGCTCGTCGCCGCCGGAGAAGCCGCCCGGCAGAATCATCATCTGAGAGCCGCGAATTGCCTGCTCCAGCTCCTCTGCGGAACGCATCAGCGCGTCATGGGACAGGTTGCGGACAACGACAATCTTCGCCTCGCCGCCAGCGGTCTCGACTGCCTTTGCCGTGTCATACTCGCAGTTGGTGCCCGGGAATACCGGAATAACAGCTGCCGGACGTGCGGTCTTGACTGCCGGAGCCTTGGTGTTGCGCTCGGTGTATACCGGCTTCACCAGCTTGTCATCGGAAGCGTCTGCGCGGGTCGGGAATACGCTCTCCAGCGTGCCCTCCAGCGACTGCTTCAGGTCAGCCAGCGGAATAATCTCGCCGAATGCATCGATCTCCGGCTTGTCCGTGGTCATGCCGATGAGCCACAGCGGCATGTTCTCCAGCTCCTCGGTAGCTTCGATCAGGATGCCGCCGTAGTTCTTGAGGAACAGGCCGTCCGGTGTGAAGGTCGGTGCGAAGGTAAAGCCGATGTCATTGCCGACAGACATCTTTACGATGCCCTCTGCAATACCGCCTGCGGACAGTGCCCAGGATGCTGCAACCTTGCCGCGTGCAATGAGAGCCTGTACAGTCTCCCACGTGTTGCGGATTGCCGCATAGTCCGGAGAACCATCCATAAAGTAGGTTGCATCCAAGAAGTATACCGGATGACCGGCCTGCTTGAATTCCGGAGATACCAGATTGTCAGCTTCTTCCGGTGCGATTGCAAAGGATACCAGCGTTGGCGGAACATGCATGTCATCGTAGGTACCGGACATGGAGTCCTTGCCGCCGATTGCTGCGCGGCCGAGCATAATCTGTGCATCGTATGCACCGAGCAGAGCTGCAAGCGGTGTGCCGAACTTCTCCGGATCACGGTTCAGATGCTCGAAATATTCCTGGAAGGTCAGGTATGCCGTGTTGTAATCACAGCCAGCGGCTACCAGACGAGCCATAGATTCAATAACGGAGCTGGAAGCGCCCAGATACGGGTTCTGCTCCATATAATACGGATCAAAGCCAAAGCCCATAACAGAGGCTGTGGAGCACTGTCCAGCGGTCGGCAGGGTTGCCGCCATAACCTGTGTCGGGGTCAGCTGATTCTTACCGCCATACGGCATAAATACGGAGCTTGCACCGATAGAACCGTCAAAGCGCTCGGTCAGACCGCGCTCCAGACAGATGTTCAGCTTCGAGGACAGGTTCAGGATCTTCTCCTTCAGGTTTGCGCCCTCGGTCGGAACCTCAATAGACGGGGTCGGCAGCGGGGATACATGTGCCTTGGTGTGCTTGGAAGCGCCGTTGGTGTTGAGGAAGTCGCGGGATACGTCAACGATGGTGTTGCCGTTCCAAGTCATGCGCAGACGATTGGTATCGGTAACAACGGCAACAACCGTTGCTTCGATGTTCTCCTCGTTTGCCATTTCGATGAACTTCTCCACGTTCTCCTTGGCTACGACAACTGCCATACGCTCCTGAGACTCGGAGATAGCCAGCTCGGTGCCGTCCAGACCGTCATACTTCTTCGGTACGGCGTTCAGATTGATGTCCAGACCGTCTGCCAGCTCGCCGATGGCAACGGATACACCGCCTGCGCCAAAGTCGTTGCAGCGGCGAATCATGCGGGTTGCCTCCGGATTGCGGAACAGACGCTGAATCTTGCGCTCTTCCGGCGGATTGCCCTTCTGTACCTCTGCGCCGCAGGTCTCCAGAGATTCGGTGGTGTGGCTCTTGGAAGAACCGGTTGCACCGCCGCAGCCGTCACGACCAGTGCGGCCGCCGAGCAGGATGACAATATCGCCCGGATCCGGCACTTCACGAATGACGTTTTCAATCGGTGCTGCGCCGACAACTGCGCCGATTTCCATGCGCTTTGCGACATAGCCCGGATGGTAAATCTCATGAACCAATCCAGTGGCCAGACCGATCTGGTTGCCGTAAGAAGAATAACCGGCAGCGGCAGTGGTGCACAGCTTGCGCTGCGGCAGCTTGTGCTCCAGCGTCTCGCTCAGCGGAACCGTCGGATCGCCTGCACCGGTCACACGCATTGCCTGATATACATAGCTTCTGCCGGACAGCGGGTCACGAATTGCGCCGCCAAGGCAGGTAGCAGCGCCGCCAAACGGTTCGATTTCTGTCGGATGGTTATGGGTTTCGTTTTTAAACATGAGCAGCCACGGCTCTTTTTTGCCGTCTACGGTTGCATTGATGCGGATGGAGCAAGCGTTGATTTCTTCGCTCTCGTCCAGATTCGGCAGGCAGCCGCGCTTCTTGAGCACTTTGCCTGCAATGGTGCCGATATCCATCAGCGTAACCGGACGCTTGGCAGCCTTCTCCTCGCCGTATACTTCCACGCGGCCTGCCAGATAGCGGTTGTACGCGTCAAGTACCATCTGATCGTCGATTGTGCTCTCGTCAATCTCGGTCAGGAAGGTGGTGTGACGACAGTGATCCGACCAATAGGTGTCGATCATGCGCACTTCTGTGATGGTCGGGTCGCGCTTTTCTTCCCCTGCGAAATAGCTCTGCAGGAACTGCAGGTCATCCAGCTCCATTGCCAGACCCAGACTGGTGCGCATCTGCTCCAGTGCGGCAGCGTCCATGGAAATGAAGCCCTCTACGGTGTCAACTTCTGTCGGGATTGCATAGTTTGCTTCCAACGTCTCCGGCTTTGCTGCGGAGGCCTCGCGGGAGTCAACCGGATTGATGAGATAGCCGCGGATCTTGTCCAGCTCTTCATCGGTCAGCTTGCCGCCCAGCACATAGATATGGGCTGCTGCTACCTTCGGACGCTCGCCCTGTGTCATCAGCTGGATACACTGCGCACAGGAATCCGAGCGCTGATCGTACTGACCCGGCAGCGGTTCAACCGCGAGAATGCGGCAATCGCCTTCCGGCATCGGATACTGCTCATCGTAGCAATCATCTACCATCGGCTCAGAGAACACGATGTTTTTCGCCTTTGCATAGGTTTCTGCATCAATGCCTTCCACATCGTAGCGGCACAGCTCACGCACGTAAGTGAGTGCTGGAATCTCCAGCAATTCACGCATGCTGCTGCACAGCGACTGGGATGCACTGTCGAAACCCTTGCGCTTTTCCGTATAGCATCTTAATACTGCCATGTTGCACCTCGAATTACCATAGTATCGTCAAACATCGTTTGCAAAAAGTTTTGCAAATCTTACAATAGATATTTTAATCATACCGTTTTTTCTACCTATTTTCAATGCTCTTACGTGAAAACGACAGGATTTTGTTAGATTCAACCAAAATTCCACACAGATATATGCACTTTCCTGCACACTGTCCTCCCGCCCGAACGCAAAAAAGCTCCATTCGGCTTTGATTTACCGAATGGAGCAAAAAGATGCAATTTTACGGGATGGTATAGCCGTATCCGTAGCTGCCATATGGATTGGTGCTGCCGCCGTTCTGGCTGCCGCTCTGACCGCTGCTGTTGTCTTCCGAAGAAGATCTGTCGCTGCCGGAGGACGACGTTGTGCCGCTCAGCGTAGACTGGTCAATCAGCTTGATGGAAACTTCCTTGGTGCTGCCGTCTCGATAGATGGTCAGCTTCATCGTGTCACCGACTTTCAGCTCGTTCTTGACCTCGTTGATGTCGGTCATGCTGGTAATGTCCTTGCCGTTGACACCGGTGATAATATCGCCCGCCTGAATGCCCTGCTGGTATGCATCGGATGCCGGATCTACGCTGGATACATAGACGCCCTGCGGCAGGTTAAAATAGCTTGCACGGGTCGAGTCAATGTCATAGCCGCTGATGCCGATTGCCGGACGGCCGGTCACATGCCCGCTTGCAATCAGTTCATCCACTACTTCCTTCACCGTCGTCATCGGGATGGCAAAGCCCATGCCTTCAATCGACGCGCTGTCAGAGGACGAAGCACTCAGCTTGGAGTTCGTAATGCCGATAACCTGACCGGCAGAGTTGATGAGTGCGCCGCCGGAGTTGCCCGGGTTAATCGCGGTATCCGTCTGAATCAGCGTCATGACGCGGTCATTGATCGTCACATTTCGATTGATGGCGGAGATAAAGCCGCCGGTGAAGCTGTTCTGATATTCCAGACCGCCGGGAGAGCCGATGGCAAACGCGCGGTCTCCCACCTTCAGGTTATCGGAATCGCCAAATTCCGCTGCGGTCAGACCGGTTGCGTCAATCTTGAGCACTGCCAAATCCGTCTGCTCATCGGTGCCGACCAGCTTCGCGGTATAGCTTTTTCCATCGCTCAAAACCACCTTGTACATATCGCCGCCCTCGACGACATGGTTATTGGTGATGACATAGCCGTCCTCACTCATGATGACGCCGGAACCGGAGGACTCCGTACCCTGCTGCACAGAATCCACGACAATCGCAACGATGGACGGGGAAACCTTCTGATACACTTCGGAATAGCTTGCCATATCCTCGCTCGTGCTGCTCAGCTGTACCTTTGTCGTATTGGCGGACGTGCCGCTTCCGGTGTCCGCCGAGCTGTCAGATGAGCTGTTCAGTGTCGGCAGCGAGATGTGTCCGTTGGCTGCCCAGCCGCCGCCAAATGCCAGCGCACCGACAATAACGACAGCCGCCACCGGCTTCCACGGAAACTTCTTTTTCGGTCCCTTTGGACCCTTCGGGCCGCTCGGCTTCTTGCCGCCGCTCCACTGTTCATACGCATTGCTGTGCGGGGGAGGCGTACTGCCGCCGTTTCCTGCATCGGAAAAGCCGCTGCTGTCAGCCGTGTCATTTGTATGTGTATCGGACGCACCGGTATTCTGATAGCCTGCGCCCGGCTGCTCGTCTGCGCCGCGCACCGGTGTCTGGAACGGTGTCGTCTGTTCCGATGCGTCCTGCTCGGTATTCTTGCGGAACTCGTCCATATGTGTATCCTCCTTTACGTGTCAGGATGTACTCGTTCATTTCTTTTATGTGCTTCATTGTACGCCTATAATATGGTGATTCCTTGTTTGCAATGTTAATTTTCTGTGAATCTACACATTTGCGCCGATTTTGCAGGAATATCCCTGTTTTCACCGGTCTTTTTGTGTTTTTTGTGTGACTTCTGCGCAGCATACAAAAAAACACGATCTCAGGTTCTCCTGAAATCGTGCTTTTGCTCACAGATCTGTTTTTTTGTTCACGCGTTCTTTGATTTCTGCCATGGGCTTTTTCTCTGCCATCGGCATCGTAAACATAAATTCCGTTTCTCCGCCGGACGAACGAACAGAAATATCGCCGCCGTGCATGTTGACGATGGATTTTACCAGATACAATCCCAGACCGGCGCCGGTCTTATCGCGGCTGCGGCTGCGGTCTACCTTGTAGAATCGCTCAAACACGTGCGGCAAATCCTCAGCCGGAATCTCCGAGCCGGTATTGCGAATCAGGAACCGGCTCATCGTGCCCTCCTGTTCGGCGCGAATAGTCAGCTTGCCGCCGTCATTGACGAATTTCACTGCATTGTCCACGAGATTGTAAATGACACGATAGATATGATCTCCGTCACCGTAAACAATCAGAGAATCCGCCATTTCCACATCCATGTCCAGATGCTTATCATTGATTTGATTTTCAAAACTGATGAGCACGCGCGCAACCATTTCAATCAGGTCGAACGGCGCCGGTGTGATGATAAGCTCTCCCGCCTGAATCTTCGCAGCATCCAGCATGCGTATGACCAGACGCGACAGTCTGCCGACTTCCTCCGAGATAATCTTTAAGTACTGCGTGTGCTTTTCCGGCGGAATCGTGCCGTCCAGCATGCCATCGACAAAGCCGCGAATGGATGTCATCGGCGTTTTCAGCTCATGCGAAACATTCGCCACAAATCCGCGGCTGAGCTCCTCCTGCTGCTGCAGAGAGGTCGCCATATTGTTAAAGCTAACCGCCAGCTCATCAATCTCATCGCAGTTGTTATTCTCGGATACACGCACATCAAATTCACCGTGACCGAATTTTTTTGCGGCGGAAACCAAGCTCTTGAGCGGACGCGTCAGCATGTCTGACAGAAACCAGCTGATAATCATTGTCAGCACCAGTGTGACGCAGACAATGAGCAGGTAACTCTTCATGATGTCATGCATCAAATCGGTGGTCGATGTCGCCGGAGATGCCGCAATCACGAGTGCCGCGATATTGCCGGACGCATCCTTGCAGGTCGTGCCCGCGATAAAATAATTTTCGGAAAACAGGCCGCTCGCATTGCCGGAAACAAAAAACGAGCCGTCTTTGCGAATTTTTTGTACCAGCTGGCTGCTAATTGTCCCCGACATCTGACCGCGAAACGTATCGTCATTCTTCGGTGTCGAATACGCCTGCACCTTGCCGTTTGCATCGGTCAGCATGACCGTACAGCCGCTGACTGCGGCCTGCTGGTCGAGATACGTGTCCAAAAACATGTCGTAGTCCTTGTTCTGGAACAACTCCAAGTTGTTTTTGACAATGTCGTCAATGTAATTGACGGTCGTTTCCAGCTGTTCCTGCTTTTCCTGCACGGAATAGCGGCTGATTTGCGCCATGAACATACCGCCCGCGAAGGTAAAGCTCACGAGAATCAGCATGGCAAAGCACACATAATTCTTGATAAAGAAGTTTTTCATCAGTCTCTGGTCTCGAATTTATAACCGACACCCCATACCGTCTTGAGGTCCCACTTGTCGCTGACGCCTTCCAGCTTTTCACGCAGACGCTTGACATGAACATCGACGGTACGCGTATCACCAAAATAATCAAATCCCCAAACGTCATCCAGCAGCTGCGCGCGCGTAAACACGCGGTTCGGGTTGGAGGCAAGGAAATACAGCAATTCAATCTCCTTCGGCGGTGCGTCCACGCGCTTGCCGTCCACGATGAGGTCGTATGCCTGCTTGTCCACAGTCAGCTTATCAAAGGAAATCTTGCCGCTGTCCTCCGGTGCCAGCCGGCGGAAAATCGCACGCACGCGCGCAATGACCTCACGCATTTCCAGCGGCTTGACGATATAATCATCGGCACCCATTTCCAGACCGTTGACCTTATCGAATGTCTCACCCTTCGCGGTCATGATGATAATCGGCACCTTGCTCTCCTTGCGGATAATTTTGCACACCTGCCAGCCGTCCATAATCGGCATCATGACATCGAGCAGAATCATGTCCGGATTGATTTTGCGCCACAGTTCAACGCCTTCTTCTCCGTTTGCCGCCTCAGTGATTTCATAGCCTTCGCGCTCCAGATACAGGCGCAGAAGCTCCCGAATATTGCCGTCATCTTCTACAATCAAAATTTTCTTACTCATATTTACCTCCTGTTTTCTTGGAGTTTATCAATCTTTATCAATCATACTTCTTTTATTATACGTCATTTGTCAAAGCAAATCATTACATTTCTGTAAAAGTATGCAAAAAATACACAAAAAAATTCCGGCAAAAGCCGGAATTTTCCAGTGTTTGAAGTTATTCATCCTCATCGCTGTACGAATCGGAATCGTCCTCTTCCGCATCATAGCCGGACGAACTCGAATCATTGGAGTCGTACTCCTCGTCATCTTCCTCGTCCTCCTCGGTGTCCGAATCATACGAGCTGCGCGAGGAAGAAGCAGATCGTCTGCTGGTCGTTTCGCCCGCACCGTCATACGATTTCGCCGTCTTATCGCCGCCGAACACCGCAATGGCCGCCTCTGTCGCGTCAACCGCATTGACCACGGCATCCTCGGTGTATTCCGTCCAATCCGTCATACGGGTGAAAATCGGAACAACCTGTGCCTTCGGCGCGGTTTTCTGCACGCTGTCTATGACGGACTTTGCGTCATCCGAGCCCACCGGCACATAGACGCGATGCGCGGTTGTCAGCAGCTTTTTCACGCTGCCGAGTTTGACCCCGTCCTCTGCCGCGGTCTCCGACTGCGCAATCAGTTCCGATGCATCGGACGCCGTCAGGCTGACAGAAACCGAATCCCCAACCGTATTCTGTATCTCCTGCATGACATCAAGCAGCGCCGCCGCCTGACTGTCCGGCTCGTTGAAAAATTCAATGCGGTTGATATGTCCGCGCAGCGGGAAGGAAAATTCATCCAGCAAAATTTCATCGCAGCCTGCATCCACGGCGCTCTGTGCAATGTCGCACAGATAGGTCACAACGTCCGGATTGGTCGGATCCAGCCAGTGTTCGCTGTTGTAATCGCTCCATCTGCCGCCATTCTGATACGCCATAGACAGGTCGGAATTTTGCTTAGATGCCGCTTCATCCTGAAAGCAATACACGCGTCCGACAACATGCACGCCGTTTTTGCTCAGCTTGCGCATGTTCTGTGCGAGTTTTTCCGCTTTCTTTGCCTGCAAATCCTCCACGTCAGATACCATATCGGTCTCTACCGGAATGTTCAGCTCGCCCTCATCGTCCTTGATGTTGACAATGACTGTGTTGAGCTTTCCCGCTTCTGCAAGCTGAATGAGCTGCTCTGCCGTGTCGGCGTTCGACAAATCGGTTGCTGACAGCATGGCGCCGCGCAGAGCTTTGCCGGACGTTTTTTTCGATGTCTTGACTGGCTGTGCGCTGCCGCTTCCGCTTCCCGCAGCTGTTTTTTTCGGCTGGTTTGCGTTCTGCTCCATCGCAAGAATGCCGTAGCGGTCGATGACATGGGCACCGTTCTCGTCAAAAGACAGACACTGGAAAACCAGAAAGACGCCCACGAATACAACCAGCGCTGCCACAATCAAGACAGCGGCCACCGTGCGGCGGATGCGGGAATGACTGTGTTTGCTGTTGTGATTCATGAGCGTCTCCTTCTTGTTTCAAAAATTCAGATTCGAAGCAATCTTACTTCTCTTCTGCCTTTGCTGCTTCCTCAGCAGCCTTCTTAGCAGCGGCAGCCTTTTCTGCTGCAGCCTTCTTGGCAGCAGCCTGCTTTGCCTTGATCTCAGCAAGCTCCTTAACCTTTTCCGGGGTATTCCACGGCTCGATGATGTGGCGCGGGCAAGCCTTTGCACACATCTGGCACTTCTTACACTTGGTGTAATCAATAACCGGCAGGTTGCCTTCCATGGTGATGGCACCGAACTTACAGGTCTTTGCACACAGACCGCAGCCGATACAGCCAACCTTGCAGGAATCCATAACTTCCTTGCCCTTCGCCTTGGAGGAGCAGTCGATACGGATCGGATTTGCCTGCGGAACCAGAGAAATGATATGCTTCGGACAAGCGGATACACACTTCGAGCATGCAGCACACTTATCTTCGTCTACCTTTGCCACGCCGTTTACAACATGAATGGCGTCAAACGGGCAAGCCTTCTCACAGGTGCCCAGACCCAGACAAGCAAATGCGCAGTCCTTGAAGCCGTTTGCTACACGGATTGCACCGAGGCAGTCGGTGATGCCCTCGTACTGTGCACGGTTCTTGACGTTCTCGCAGGTACCGGAACAGTGTACGTGTGCTACCATCTTCTCGCTCTCGGTCACTTCTACGCCGAGAACCGCTGCGATCTTTTCTGCTGCAGCAGCGCCGCCGACCGGACAGCCGTTAACCGGTGCCTTGCCTTCAACAATTGCGGTTGCCAGACCGTTACAGCCCGGATAACCACAGCCGCCGCAGTTTGCGCCCGGCAGGCACTCCTGTACCGCCGGAATACGCTCATCGACCTCGACCGCAAAGATCTTGGATGCAAATGCAAGGACCAGGCCAAAGACAAGACCCATGATACCCAGTGCCAGCACTGCATAAACAATCGTCATCATTTGTTATTCACTCCTTATTCTTCGACAGTCGGGTTTACCAAATCTTCATGCCGCTGAAGCCAAGGAATGCCATTGCCATCAGAGAAGCGGAGATCAGTGCAATCGGGAAGCCCTCAAAGCACTTCGGGCACTCTGCAGATGCAGTCAGACGCTCACGGATGGAAGCGAACAGCACGATGGACAGCGTGAAACCGATGCCGCCGGTGATGCCGTAGACAACGGACTCAATGAAGTTGTAGCTGTTCTGTACGTTCTGCAGTGCGACACCCAGAACGGCACAGTTGGTGGTAATCAGCGGAAGGAATACGCCCAGCGCCTGATACAGCGCCGGCATAGACTTCATCAGGAACATCTCAACGAACTGTACGAGGGTTGCGATGACCAGAATGAATGCGACTGTCTGCATAAATTCCAGACCCAGCGGAACCAGAATAAAGTTGTTAATCAGATATGTAACTGCGGAAGCCAGACCCATAACGAAGGTTACGGCCATGCCCATGCCAACAGCAGTATCAATCTTCTTGGATACGCCGAAGAACGGGCAGCAGCCAAGGAACTGGGACATGATGAAGTTGTTAATCAGAATCGCACCAAGCGAAATGGATAAAATAGATGTCAGCATGATGCATTATTCTCCTTTCTTCAGCAGCTTCTGCATAACAGCGATGATGCAGCCGAGGGTCAGGAATGCGCCTGCCGGCAGGATCATGATGGTAGCCGGCTGGCTGAATACGGTGATTGCGCCGCCCAGAATGGTGCCAGCGCCCAGCAGCTCACGAACAACCGACATCAGAATCAGAGCGAACGTAAAGCCAAGACCCATAACGAGACCGTCCACTGCGGATGCACCAACGGAATTCTTGGATGCAAAGGACTCTGCACGGCCAAGGATGATACAGTTAACTACGATCAGCGGGATAAAGGTACCCAGGGATGCCGACAGAGACGGGATAAACGCCTGAAGCAGCAGGTCAACCATGGTTACGAAGCCCGCGATGACGGTGATGTATGCTGCGATACGAACCTTGCTCGGGATAATCTTACGCAGCAGGGAAATTACAATATTGGAACAAATCAGTACGGCTGTAGCGGACAGGCCCATGCCGATACCGTTTGTCAAGGAAGTCGAGGTTGCCAGCGTCGGGCACATGCCGATCAGCTGAACCAGTACCGGGTTATTGGTAACCAGGCCTTCCTTCAGACTTTTTGCAAAACTCATGTTTAGGCCTCCTTAACCCTGTTCAGCAGCGAACTGAGCCGCTGCAACAACGCCTTCCGATACAGCACGGGAGGTGATGGTAGCACCGGTCAGTGCATCAATCGAACCGCCGTCCTTGGCAACTGCGACTTCCGTGCCGACCTGGCCAGCGAACTGTGCCTGGAACTCCGGCTCCGTAGAACGAGCGCCCAGACCCGGGGTCTCAGAAGATGCGGAAATAACGGAGATGCCGGTTACCTTGCCATCGCTGTCAATGCCAACCATGGTGTCTACTGCGCCGCCGAAGCCGGTCGGGCCGACTTCTACGCAGTAGCCTGCGTCAGCGCCGTCCTTGGTCATCTTGTATGCGGACAGAATGGTAACGGATGTTGCGTTCTTGGTCTCGGTGGTAACGGTGGTTCCTTCCGGAACATCGATCTGCTCAGATTCTGCGCCCGGCATAACGTTCTCCAGAGAATCCTTGATTTTCTGTGCGTTCTGCTCAGCAATCGGACCTGCGGTTACTGCGTTAACAGCACCCAGAGCCAGAGCGACTACCAGCGTGATGGCGCAAAGGATGCCGCCGAGCTGTACAAATTCATTTTTCTGCTTGCCAGCCATGGATTAGCCCTCCTTCTTCTGCTTTGCCGGTGCACCGAACTTGGTCGGGCGAGTATACTTGTCAATCAGCCATACTGTGGTGTTCATCAGCAGGATGGAGTAGCAAACGCCTTCCGGATAGCCGCCGAAGAAACGGATCATGGTGGTCAGCAGGCCGCAGCCGATGCCGAATACGATCTGACCCTTCTTGGAAACCGGTGTGGTGCTGTAGTCGGTAGCCATGAAGATAGCACCGAGCATCAGGCCGCCGCCGAAGATAGCGTACAGCATGTACTCCAGATGACCATAGCCCTCAGCCGGGAAAATTGCAGCCAGAACGGCAACGGTCAGAATGTAGGATGCCGGAATCTGGATGGTGATAACCTTGCGAACCAGCAGGTAAATGCCGCCAACCAGAAGCAGGACTGCGGAAACTTCGCCCATGGAGCCGCCGGTCACGCCAAGGAATACGCTCATTACGCTCGGCAGGTCGCCTTCTGCGGAACCCTTCAGAATTGCCATCGGGGTAGCGGTGGAGACAACGTCCGCGGTGGAGCCCAGACCAACATGGCTGCGAGCTGCAACCCAAGTCGTCATAGCTACCGGCCAAGAAGCCAGCAGGAATGCACGGCCTGCGAGAGCCGGGTTGATGAAGTTCTTGCCAAGGCCGCCGAAGATGCACTTAGCAAAAATGATTGCGATGCCGTCGCCGATAATCAGCATCCAGTACGGAAGCGTTACCGGGCAAACGAATGCCAGCAGCACGCCGGTAACGGCTGCGGACAGATCTGTAACGGTATTCTCCTTGCCTACGATCTTGTCGTAGATTGCCTCGAATACCATGCAGGCAATGATGGAAACCGCGGTCATCAGGATGGCGCGCAGTCCAAATACATATGTCGATGCAGCGAGGGACGGAATCAGTGCAAGAAGCACGTCCAGCATAATCGACTTGGTATCCTCTTTGCTCTTAATATGAGGGGAGGATGTAATTACTACTTTGCTAAAATCATACATGCCATTCACCCTCCTTACTTGTTCTCAGCCGCAGCCTTGGCAGCTGCTGCCTCAGCTCTGCGCTTTTCCTGTACGCGCATCTTTGCTACGCGGAACTGCTGTACAAGCGGGATTCGTGCCGGACATACATATGCGCAGGAACCGCACTCGATGCAGTCGAGGACATCATATTCCTCGCAGCCTTCCAGATCGTTCTTTGCCGCATACATGTTCATGTATACCGGAGTCAGGTGCATCGGGCAGACGCCTACGCAGCGGCCGCAGCGGATGCAGGTCGGATTCTTGACACGCTTGTCCTCATCGCCGGCCATAGCCAGAAATGCGTTGGTGCCCTTGAGTACCGGAACGTCGGTGGTGAACTGTGCGTTGCCCATCATCGGGCCGCCAGCCAGCAGCTTGTTCGGAGCAGCCTTGAAGCCGCCGCAAGCGTCGATCAGTTCGGTAATCAGGGTGCCGGTGCGCGCTTCCAGATTCTTCGGCTCAGCGATAGCGGAACCGGAAATGGTAACGACGCGGCGGATAACCGGCATGCCCTTTGCAAAGCAGCGGTATACCGCACCGGCGGTGTCTACGTTAAATACAGCACAGCCTGCGTCTGCCGGCAGCTTGCCGGACGGAACCTCGCGGCCTGTAACTGCGTTGATCAGCTGCTTCTCGGCGCCCTGCGGGTAGCGGCACTCCAGCGGAGCCAGCTCGATGACCGGGTCACCTGCAATCAGCTTCTCAATGCCTGCAAAGGTATCCTGCTTGTTGAGCTCGATACCGATGTAAGCTTTCTTGACGCCCATAATCTTTACCAGATAACGAACGCCTTCTACAATCTCCTCCGGACGCTCCAGCAGGAGACGATGGTCGGATGTGATGTACGGCTCACACTCCGCACCGTTGATCAGGATGGTATCGCACTTGCCAATACCGGACTTGATCTTTACGTGTGTCGGGAAGGTTGCGCCGCCGTGGCCAACAATACCTGCGTCCCAGATTGCCTGGATGCGCTCGTCGTTGGACATTGCCTCAAAATCCTTCGGCTTGACAGACTCGTCCAGTCTGTCCTCATGGTCATTCTCGATCACAATCGACAGTACCTTCGAGCCATTCTGATGCAGCATCGGGACAACGTCTACAACCTTGCCGGAAACCGATGCGTGAACCGGAGCGCTGACGAAACCGCCTGCTTCTGCGATCATCTGACCCATGTTTACGATGTCACCCTTCTTCACCAGCGGCTTTGCCGGTGCGCCAATGTGCATCGAAACCGGAAGAATGACCTTGTCAGGTGCCTTCAGGACTTCGATCGGCTTTTTGTTTGTTGCGGCCTTAAATCCCGGATCATTTTTTGTGCCAGGATGGATACCGCCACGAAACGTGTACGCCATTATGGATTCACCTCTCTGTTCATTTTGTGCGGCTTCCATCAGCCGCACGGCAGACAAATACTTGTACTGCGGAACAGCCGTCCCCCCGCAAAATCAGGCACGGCCATCTCGCGTGTTTCGGAATCGTCAGGCAGTTTTCGGCGTTCGCCCATGAAAAATCCACACCTGCACATCCGGCTGGTTCCCCGCAGAATATACAAGCCTTCTGCTGAAACAGCCGTGCTGGCAGATGCCGACAAACACGCTGCGTTGCTCCTGCGGCTGCGCCGCCGATTCCGCTGTGCCCGTTTTTGTTCGAGCACAATTGTATACTTTAGATTATACCGTCATTCCCGCCAGAAACGCAAGGAATTTTGCAAAAAAAATAACACAAATCAACAAGTTTTTTTGCCCCATTCTCGTTAGCACGCGCTCACTTTGCGTTTTTTTCGATTTTTTCGTGAATTTTCGTCTTGGCATGCATTGTTTCCTGCATTTTCAGCCATACTACCTCCGCCATCCGAGAAGCAAATTGTTTCAAATTAGACACCCGCAACAACAAATGCACAAATTTCGTCCAACTTTCTAAGTTCGCTCGTGCAGACTTTGGTTTTTTCGCACAATTCCGTCATTTTTCCGAAAAAATACAGGAGCTGATGCCAGCTCCTGCGAGATCGTGGTTTTTTTATCAGTCTCGGCGGAAATACGCCGCATCCAGCGCGGATGACAGTTCAATGTCCGCTTCGTTGGCGCTGCTCCGCCGATATACGCCGCAGCTCTCCAGCATCGCCGGATCGCTCTGCCGCAGCGGAATGCGCAGCCGCGCGTGTGTTCCCGTCTGCTCCGTCTGCACATAGACCAGTAGTCCTCCGTGCATCATCGCAATGCGGCGCACATACGGAATGCCAAGTCCCCAGCCGCCCGGCAGGGCATCCGCCTGTTCCCATGTGCTGTTTATGCGCTGCATCACGGCATCCGGAATGCCGGCGCCGTCATCGTCTACGCGAAACGTCACACTGTTTTCCGCTATTTCGACTGACACCGTCACGTGCACCTGTTCGCCGCCGTGCCGCAGGCTGTTGGACACAAGCGACAGAATGGCAGCACACAGCAGGTGCGTATCCGCCTGCATCTTCTCATCACCCTGCGGCGCAATCACCCGAATTTCCGCATGCCGTTTCAGTTGCTTGCGCAGTTCCTTTATAAAGGAAGAAACGCTGCGCTCTTTCCACTGCATGCCTTCCGGCGCACCGGCGAGCAATTCCAAATGGCCGATACTGCGCAGCATGCGATACGCCTCCCGCCGAATTTCCGCCGCAATATCCGGCTGCTCCAGCCTGTCCAAACGATCCGCCTGAATGAGCAGATTGGCTGCGCGGTCGCGCAAATCCGCCGTCGCCAAGGTGATGCCCGCTGTGTTGCGCTGCGCTTCTGCAAATACCAGCACCGCCCCGCTTTCCACCGGTATGACGCACATGTTCCACTGTCTGCCATCGAGCAGCACCAGCTGCTCCTGTTCTGTGTGCTGCGCCATGCACTGCCGAATGAGCTGGCCGGCCTCGTGGGGAAGAAAGCTCTCGACACAGTAGAACGCGCGCTCGGCAAACAGCCTGCCGCCCGCTTTGGTCTGTCCCAGTACCATCAGCGCTTGTGAGACATGCACCGCCGGGCACTGCTCACCGCACAGTCCGCGGCAAACAGCCCGTAAAATCTCCGGCGTCTGCTGCGCGAAAAACACATCGTCTTCCCGATTCGACAACATCCGTTCGTTTCTCGTCTCTTTTTCCATCGCACGCGCTCCTCTCTCTAATTTTCGTCAATATATGACAGTCATTTTTCCTACATTATAGCAGAAATTATACTGTCCTGAACATGAGATATGAAATTATTTTTATTTTTCGCTGCATTTTATACAAATCTGTCATTGCAGAAATGTTTTTTTCCGTGTATAATGAAGTCGTTCCAGTAAAACAGGATTTTATATTCAATAAGGAGGATATTACTACTATGGGTATCAAAGTAGGTATCAACGGCTTTGGCCGTATCGGCCGTATGGTTTTCCGTGCTGGTCTGGACAACGAAAACATCGAGTTCCTGGGCATCAACGACCCGGGCATGACTCCGGATTACATGGCTTACATGCTGCGTTACGACACCATGCATGGTCAGTACACCGGTGACATCTCCTACACCGACAACTCCATCATTGTAAACGGCAAGGAGATCAAGGTATTCGCTGAGTTCAAGCCGGAGCAGATTCCGTGGGGCGAGATCGGCGTAGAGTACGTTGTTGAGTCCACTGGTTTCTTCCTGACTCAGGAAGCTGCTAAGGGCCACATCGAGGCTGGCGCTAAGAAGGTTATCATGTCCGCTCCGTCCAAGGATTCCACTCCGATGTTCGTATACGGCGTAAACCAGAACGTTTACACCAAGGACATGCAGTTCGTTTCCAACGCTTCCTGCACCACCAACTGCCTGGCTCCGATCGCTAAGGTTCTGGACGAAGCATTCGGCATCAAGGAAGGCCTGATGACCACCGTTCATTCCACCACCGGCACCCAGAAGACTGTTGACGGCCCGTCCAAGAAGGACTGGCGCGGCGGCCGTGCTGCTTCCGGCAACATCATCCCGTCTTCCACCGGCGCTGCAAAGGCTGTAGGCAAGGTTTACCCGAAGCTGAACGGCAAGCTGACCGGTATCTCCATGCGTGTTCCGACCCTGGACGTATCTGTTGTTGACCTGACCGCTAACCTGGTTAAGCCGGCTTCCAAGGAAGACATCTGCGCTGCTATGAAGAAGGCTTCCGAGACTCCGATCGAAGAGGGCGGCCTGAAGGGCGTTCTGGGCTACACCGAGGATGCAGTTGTATCTTCTGACTTCCTGGGCGATGCTCGCACCTCCATCTTTGATGCTACCGCTGGCGTTTACCTGACCGACAACTTCGTAAAGGTAATTTCCTGGTACGACAACGAGTGGGGCTACTCCAACAAGCTGCTGATGCTGCTGCAGCACATGGCTAAGGTTGACGCTGAGTAATCCTTCCTTACTGAAAATTTTTATCAGGCTTTCTCTCCGGAGAAAGCCTGATTTTTTTCTACCCTCAGCATTCCCTCTGCCTGTATTTTGTATGCCGTTTCCGTTGCGTTTCACACGGCACCATGTTACAATATACAAAATACTGCGGGCGTTCCCGCCCGAACACAGAGGGGTTTTATTATGAAAAAGAGACTGACCGCCGGTTTGCTGGCTGTATGCCTACTGACCGGTCTGACCGGCTGCAGCAGCGACCAATTGACAGACCAGGTTACTGACAAGCTGCTTTCTTCCGACGATGGCATCGCCTTCGCTGTAGATAAGCCGGTCAAAGACGATTCCATGACGCTGACCGTTCGCTCGATCACGCTGTCTGACGCGGTGTATGCACCGCTGACCACGGACAGCGAGGGCGCATACACGGCGTATTACACAGAGGACGGCACGGGAAAAGAGCAGGATGCCGACAAAGATTCTGTGTATTTAGACTGCACCGCGGATATCAAAAACACCGGCGATCAGGCGCTCGATCTGGAGGATGATTTGTTCTTCTACGCCATCACCGGCGGCAAGGTATACGGCGATTACATGGCGTTTACGGAGTCCGACGGCGGCGCAGAGCTTGCCGATGCGGATACGCTGGATGTCGGAAAAACCGCCCGCGTCCATTACGCCATCATCCTCCCTGCCGATGTTGACGCAAACGCGCTGGACGTTGCTTTTATGCTCCCGTCCGCGGAAAACGTTTACCGCGTTGCATTTCCGAAGCTCGCCGTCACAGACCGCTCCCTGCCGGTCGGCGGTGCTGTAAAAACCAACAACGGCGCCATGCTGACCATCGAATCCGCCAAGCTCGTCTCCTCCATCGATCCGGTCACCAGTGCAGGCGGTGACACGTCGGTTCAGCTCATAGAGGGCGGAAACATGGTGGATGTCGTGCTGACCATCCAAAACAACAGCGATACGGATTTACCGCTCGGCACATTGTTCAGCGGGCGCATGACGATGGATTCCATCAGCCGCTTGGGCACACCGCTGCTGGAAGCGGATATGGATCTTCAGTACACCGGTTCCATTCCTGCCGGAACCAGTGCAACCGCACATCTGGTATTTGACGCGGACGGCATGTCCCGTGATTTACAGGCAACCGATTCGTATTACTTATATGCGGACGGCGTATATTATCCCATTGTCATTGAGCAATAAGGCAACAAAAGAGCCGAAAGTCATCGACTTTCGGCTCTTTCTTTATTTTCTGTTACAGTCCCATGGATTTTTTGAGCGCTTCCAGCTCGGCATCCACCGCCGTATTCGATGCACCCTTGCTGTACTTTTCTTCCAGCGCCTTGGCCTCATCGACCGGTTCCGTGTTCAGCGCTGCCATCGCATTGGCTTCATCAAGCATTCGGTTCGCCTTGTCCTCCATGCGGTCAAACGCGCCCATCGCGCCGTGTGCCTTATCAGCATTGGACGTGATTTTATTCATGCGCTCCTGCGTCTTGGCCACGGAAACCGTTGCTTTGATGGTTGCGCGGCGCGCTTTCAGCGCCTCAATATCACTCACGAGCTTGTCGTGCATCTGGCGCATCTTGACGGCATTTTCATGTGCCGCCGTGTATGCCGTCACCAGACCGGCACCCGCACTCTCCAGCTGCTGTTTCTTTGCCAAAAAGACCTTTGCATCGCCTTCGTTGCCCGCCAGCAGTGCCTGCTTGGCGAGATCTTCATACCGTGCGCCTTCTGCCTGATTTTCTTCCATCAGCCGTCTGGTGCGCGTCTCTTCTGCCATGACACCGGCAGTTTCTTTTTTGACCTCTGCAAGGTTTTCGTTGAGCTCGCGCAGGTACTGGTCAATCATCTTGGACGGATCTTCCATCTTATCAAGCACAGCATTGACATTTGCCTGTACAATGTCTCCAAATCTCGAAAGAATGCCCATAGTTTCCTCCTTTTCCGTTCGAAAAAATTATTTTTCGTCCTTTTTCTCGTATTTTTTCGCAAGATTTTCCGCTTCGTCCTCATCGCTGAATTTGTCCAGCGGCGTTTGCAGAATATCTTCCATCTCTTTATCGCGGCGGCGCTTTTCCGCGCGCGCCTTTTCCCGCCAGCGATACAGCAGGAAAACAACCACAACGACAGCCGCTGCAATCACAAAGACGATGATCACGGTCGGCGTCTGCGACTTGGTCACGGTCATAATGCGTTCGCCGGTCTTTTGGAATGCGGTCGAGAAAAACTCCTCGTCCTCCATGTCGCTGCTGTAATAGCGATCCAGATAATCCGCCAGCACGCTGACCGCTTCGCTGTCCATAATCGTCTTTGCCTGCGAGCCGACGGCATAGCCGCAGTTGTAACTGCCGCTGCCGGTATCACAGAACACCAACAGAAAATGTCCTTCGTCTGTAAACAGCTTATCATATTCCTGCTCGGCAAATTGCTGCAGCTCGGTCGTGCTCGGTGTGGTACTGCCGTTGAAATCCTTGAGAATGTACAGATACGGCTGCACGCCTGTGCGCTTGTAAAAATCTTTCATGCCGCTGGTCAGCTCATTTTTGTTGCTGATCCAGCCCGCTTCATCGGTATAATACGCAGTTTCTGTGACAGCACTGGCAGGCAGTGCTTCGCGCTGCACCGTCGATTTGGTCACGGAATCCGACGAACCGCCCAGCGCGGCGGAAAAAATACCCAGCGCAAAAACCAAAAGAATCACAATCAGGCAGCCAATGCCGCAGCCGTTGTTATTTTGATTGTTGTTGCTCGGCGGTCGATGTCCGCCTCCCCCGCCGCCTCTGCGGTCGTTGAGCAAGCTGCCGATAACCATGCCTTCCCAGAATCCGCTGCTTCCGTGATGGCTCGGCGGTCCGGGTGGCGGCCCTCCGAATCCACCGCCAAATCCGCCTTGTCCACTGCGCCCGCTGCCTCCGCCGCCGCTGAAACCGCCGCTGCCTCGGCTGCCGCCACTAAAGCCACCGCCGCTGAAGCCGCCTCCGCCGCCTCCTGCACCAGATCTTCCCATTGTCTCTCCTCCTGTCTCTCTTTCGTGTCCGTATGTGTGTACTTTTATTTAATCATACGCCCAAACAAAAAGCAAGCAACGCACAGAATAGAGATGTAAATGTTTTGTGAAATTATATAAAAAATTCTAAAGATTTCTTGACGAAAATGGCACAAAATCATATACTTACAGCATTCAATATCTAGCCAAACAGGAGATATTTCATGAAAAAACGACTGATTTTTCTCGCCATGGTTATCGCTGCGCTTCTCGCGGCGAAAGGTATCATCGCTCGCAATTACGACGTATCTTCTGTCAGCGCAGATGGTCACTGGCAGATTGCCAACTATGCCAATGTGGCTGACCCGAAGAACACTTGGGACGGCGTCTTATATTATTACGGAGACAACGCACCGGACACTGTTACCATTCGTCCTGATACCGAAAAATCACCGTATGCCCTTGAAAAAGCATCTGTGACTATACCGCTCCGTCTGGCTCAGTTCCTGTCCGGTCAAAAACAGCCCACCGCCATGTATCCGTATCTATCTATGAGCGAACCGCACCCGAATTGCAGCGTTTCTATCTTAGGCGAAAACAATCAGCCGACTGCAACAATCTCCAGCCCATAACCTCGTCTCTCCCCCTGGGAGAGATGTCGCGCAGCGACAGAGAGGGCTGGCTCCCTTGTGAGGGAGCTGGATTGCCGCCTTGCGGCAAGACTGAGGGAGTTTGTCAGATTGACAGGATACGCATAAGATTTGCCCTGATTCGAATTTGCCAGTTTTTTGCCCTCTCAGTCGTTTGCCGTGCAAACGACAGCTCTCCCAAAGGGAGAGCCGAGAAACCGGTGCGGACTGCGCGCCTGACGAATCAGAGAAGTTTTTATACAGACTTGCTCGCGTGCTACTCCTTCCGTCGCGGCTTGCGCCGCGCCACCTTCCTCAAAGAGGAAGGCGATCAAAAATCCCCCTTCGCGTGAAGGGGGATTATCCTTTGATTTACTTTTTCAGCACTTCCTGAATCGCCTCAACCAGTTCCGGCTTATCGCGCAGACCAATCAGCCGCTTGACTTCCTTGCCTTCCGAATAAATGCTCACAGTCGGAATCGACACAACGCGGTGCAGCAGCGCCAAAGTCGGCTGTTCATCAATGTTGATCTTACCGACACGAATTTTGCCGCAGTACTCCTGTGCCAGTTCTTCGATGGTCGGAGACAGCATCCGGCACGGGCCGCACCAATCTGCCCAGTAATCCAGCAAAACCGGCTTGGATGCGTTGACAACTTCTTCTTCGAAGTTTTCCTGTGTAATATGTAATATTGTAGCCATGTTCCTCTTCGTCCTTCCTAAAACGCGCGACCTGCTTGCAATCTACTGCAAATGCGGTATAATAATAGCACTGCACCTCATGCAGAGGCCGTTTGCATTGGGTATTATATATTACCTATCTATTATACCCCGTTTTTATCAAAAATGGAAAGGTTTTTTGAATTATGACAGATTTTTTCCACCCGCTGATGAGTGAACAAGCACTCAAGCAGTGCAGCTCTCTGGCGCTTGCTCATATGGGCGACAGTGTCTATGAACTCATGACCCGCGGATACCTCATTCACTCCGGTCTTGTCACCAACAAGAATCTGCACCGCAAAACCATCCATCTGGTTTGTGCCGGCGCGCAGGCAGCCGGTGCACAGGCGATTTTGCCGATGCTGACCGAGGACGAACAGACTATTTTCCGTCATGGCCGCAATGCCAAGCCGAAAAGCACGCCGAAATCTTCTTCCGTTGCAGAATATGCCCTTGCAACAGCAGTTGAAGCGCTGTTTGGCTGGCTGTATCTGCAAGGCTCGTATGACCGGCTCAACGAATTATTCACAGTCTTGCTCCCAGCCGCACAGGAATGGGCAGACAACCAGAGACCAACCCGCCGCGGCTGATGCCACAGCGGGTTTTCGTCTGTCTGTGCCGTTAAGAAAACGACGGGTTGTTCTTGTTGCGGCTGTTTTTCTGATTCTTCGCCTGCTGGGTGCTGCTCTGCGGATTCTGGGACTGAGCGGAATTTTTCTGTTTTTCCGAATTGCTGCTGTTGTTATGGCACATTTCTGTGTCACCTCGCTTTCTTTTTCCCTTAGTATGGCCATGGATTGTGAAAATATACAGTTGCCAATTACTTGTTCCAATGTTATAATTAGGTGTTGTACACAACGGAATTTTTAATAAAATCAGCATGATTTTACGATTATATGGAGGTATCATCCAATGTCTGGACATTCGAAATGGAATAATATCGCAAAGCGCAAGGGCGCAAACGATGCAAAGAAAGCAGCAATCTTTACCAAGATTGGCCGTAAGATGGCTGTAGCAATCAAAGAAGGCGGCTCCAACAACCCGGACAACAATGCAAAGCTGCGCGACTGCATCGCAGAGGCAAAGGCAAACAACGTCCCGAACGACAACATCAAGCGCATGCTCGACAAGGGCAACCAGAGCAATGTTTCTTACGAATCCAACACGTACGAGGGCTACGGTCCGTCCGGCATCGCTGTTATCTGCGAGACCCTGACCGACAACCGCAACCGTACCGTTGCTGACGTCCGCCACTACTTCGACAAGTACGGCGCAGGTCTCGGCAATGCCGGCTGTGTATCTTGGCAGTTTGAGCAGAAGGGCGTTCTGATTATCGAGCGCGGCGATCTGGATGAGGACGAAACCATGATGACGGTTCTCGATGCCGGTGCCGATGACTTCCAGGCTGATGAGGACTGCTTCCAGATTTACACTGCTCCGGAAGATTTCTCTGCTGTCCGCGATGCACTGACCGAAGCAGGCTTCGAGTTCGCACAGGCTGAAATCCAGATGGTTCCGCAGAACACCATCACGCTGGAGAGCCAGGAGGACATGGCTCAGCTGCGCAAGCTGCTGGACAGCCTCGAGGACAACGACGACGTACAGCACGTATGGCACAACTGGGAGAACGAGGACGACTACGAGGAGTAATCGGTTTTCCCCAAATAACGAACGAAACTCCCTTGAGAGCACGGCTCTCAGGGGAGTTTTTGTGTCTTGCTTACCTGTGCGCACAGACCAAACTCGTCTCTCCCTCTGGGAGAGATGTCGCGCAGCGACAGAGAGGGCTTGTGCCAGCTACAAACTCTCTCAGATTTGCCTGATACGAACTTGTAAGATTCAGCCCTCTCAGTCATTTGCCTTGCAAATGACAGCTCTCCCAGAGGGAGAGCCAAGAAGGCTCCATCTTTGAGGGAGCTAGATTCGCCGCAGGCGAAGACTGAGGGAGCAGCCGATTTTCCCTGACGAATTAGGGTAACCCTGATACAGACTTGTTCATGTGCTGCTCCTTCCGTCACGGCTAACGCCGCGCCACCTTCCTCAAGGAGGAAGGCTTTGGGCTTATTTTGAAAAATTTTATGTTGTCTCATTTCACTGGCAAAATAGATACCAATTTATTCAATACGTTCCGTTCATTTTTATCTAGGTGAAGAATTATTGCATCTCGCTCTAACAATCCTAATAAGAAATCAGCCGAAACATCAAAAATACAAATAAAACGAATCAATACAGCACATGATGGGTCATACTTTCCTGTTTCATACGCTGAAATAGCACTAACAGAAACACCAACCTGCTTGGCAAGCTGTTTCTGAGTCAGGTTGTATTTTCTCCGTATATATTTCATCCGCTCTCCAACATTTATCATTCTATCCACCTTCTTTGCCCCAATTATACTCTATACGTCTAATTAAGTCAAATGCGTCGTGGACGAAATACGCCGAATTCGTTCATAATAGTTGATATTCTAGGAATCACGAGGCATACTTATGAACTTCAAGTCCGGTGGAAAAGTAATCCAACAGCTTCGCAAGCAAAAGAATTTGACACAGGAACAACTCGCTGAACAAGTTGCTCTTTCTTCTAATACCATTTCTCGCATAGAACGCGGATTGCTCATGCCATCCGTTGCAACTCTTTGCAATTTGTGCAATGCTTTAGAAACTAGCGCAGACAGCATTCTCGCCGCATACATTCAGGCGGATAGTACGATTCGCTGGTCTCCGCTCGCAGAACAATTGCAAGCTCTTTCTCCGAAAAAACAAGAACAGGTAGAACGTATGTTAGCCTGCTTGCTGGAAATCCTCTAACTCTTGCCTTTTCCCCGCAGGATATGCTATACTAAAACAGAACAGAAACCAAAATAGCTCCCTCACTAGGGAGCTATTTTCCAATTTGTTTGTACAAGAGGAGGTATCTTCATGTATCATCAGATTTCACGCCTGCTGCGCGCCGCGTGCGCATACAACGGCGCCGATCCGGCACGCAACCAGCATCTCATCAAGGTACACAACTACGCCCGTATGATCGCAGACGGCGAACACTTGGACGCACACACCCAATTTGTGCTGGAAGCCGCCGCCGTGTTGCATGACATTGGCATTCACGAAGCGGAGCGCATCCATCATTCGTCTGCCGGACAGTATCAGCAGATGGAAGGTCCTGCCGTGGCACGAAAAATTCTTGCAGATTTTCCGTTTGAACAAGAGGACATTGACCGCATTTGCTGGCTCATCGCACACCATCACGTGTACAAGCCGATTGACGGCATCGACCATCAGATTTTGCTTGAAGCGGATTTTTTGGTCAACGCGTTTGAAGAACCGTACACAGAGCCGCAAATCCAGCAGTTTTATGAGACTGTCGCCGCAACAAAGACCGGCAAAGAACTGCTGCGCACGCATTATTCCTCCTGACGGAACACGCACAGCCAAACACAGGGCTTGCTTGTATAGCTGACGCGGTGGCGGCAATGCGCCGGAAGATACGCCGTATCGCCTGCATGAAGTCTCTGTTTGCTGCCGTCGGCATAGGTCAGTTCCCCGATGCCCTGCAGGACGCATACCCATTCGTCCTCGCTTTGGTCGTACCAGCCGGATGTCTGTCCGTTGGAAACAATGCGTTCGATGCGTGTTTTTCCCGTCAATAAAATTTCCGTCAGTTCCTGTTCCGGCAACTGTTCCGGTATGTCAAATAAATTCATAGTTTCCTCCAGAAAGGATGTATGTTATGTCTGAAATTCAGAACAATACGTTTACTTGTCCGCAGTGCGGAGAAGATGGCCCGCTCCAGATGTGGACGAGCATCAATGTCGCACACGATCCGGATGCGCGCCGCCGCATTGAAGATTTGTCTGTTTTCGAATGGACTTGCCCAAACTGCAAAAAAACAGCACTGGTACTGCATCCCTGTCTGTACCATGACCCAGCCAATGAATTCATGGTATGGTTCGCACCGGACGGAGAAGTCGCAGAAGATACCCGTGATTTTTCTCAGCTCAATGACTACACCCTGCGCACCACCAAGACTCCGAACGAGTTCCGCGAAAAAATCAATATTCTGGAACGGCATTTGGATGACCGCGCATTGGAGCTGACCAAGCTCATCCTCATCATGCAGCTGTCCCGCGACAATGTGGACGTCGTAGACGTCGTATTCCACAGCATAGATACTTCCGGCCGCTTTGTATTTGTTCTCGTACATCCGGACGGCGTCGAGCAGTATCTGCGCCTTCCGCCGGAGACATATCAAAAGTTCGCCAACGATGTGCGCGACTATCTGTATACACCGGCGCGCGGTTTCCAGACCATTGACCTGAATTGGGCAAAGGATTCTCTGGAATTGCTCAAGGATATGCATTGATTGACATTGGCTCTCCCAAAAGGAGAGCCTTTTTTATGCGCCGCATTTTCAGCCATGTGATAGCATCACTCTTTTGTTAGCGTATCGCACGGCGAGTGTCCTGTCAATAGATTGGCAGCAAAAAAGGCGTCCCGCTCACGCAGGACGCCTTCTCTGTATCGTGTTATTTAGGTAATTGGGTAATTACTCAGCAACCTTAACCCAAACACCGCCGTTGCGGCAGGACTCGGTTGCAGCAGCAGCCATCAGTACCGGACGCAGGCCATCG
>JABLTO010235917.1_pt1 | contig 53470 bp, 89 predicted proteins | sample 7160091 | NCBI WGS metagenome assembly JABLTO01 (sample SAMN14651225, study PRJNA627086) | human gut metagenome | isolation source: feces | host: Homo sapiens
AGACCCGTGCATTGCCGTAGACCCGTGCATCGCCGTAGACCCATGCATCGCCGTCATGATCAAGGTTCTCTTCTTTCTCCACATATCCGCCAAGCTCGCCCTCTTTGACGTCTCCGAATGCCATCAGCGCCTTAATCCGGAAAAGCTTTTTTCCAAAAATATTAGTCACATATTCTGCTGTGAGTTCAAATTTTTTCATTTTCTCACCCTCTCTATCAAGCAAACGGTAACTCTTCGTCAATTCCATCTGGGATGTTCATGAAACCATTTTCATCAGTCATTGGATTAACTGCATTACTTGGATTAGCCGGAGCTGCGCTCTGCTGATTGCTGTTTTTGCTTTCGCCAAACTCAATCTCTTCCACCAGAACATCTGTGGTGTAGACCTTGTTTCCGTCCTTGTTCGTATAAGAGCCGGTCTGAATCCGTCCACAAATATTAGCTTTCATACCTTTACGGAAGTATTTTTCGATAAACTCCCCGGATTTTCCGAACGCTACACAGTTGATAAAATCAGCCGTCGGATTTCCATCACCTTTGAATCTTCGTTCTACTGCAAGAGTAAATCTCGCAACCGCAGTTGTTTTCTCTCCGTTTAAGTATCTAACGTCAGGGTCTTTCACGAATCTACCTGTTAAAATTACTTTATTGATAAGTCATTCCACCTTTCTTCTAATCACCATTTCATATTCTGAATTTGGATATGTAATTGTAAATTCTTCCATAGAATCATCAAAATTTCCAATAAGCCATTCAAACACAGCCGCAATAGCACTGTTTGTAACATCTGTTTTATTTCCTACCCACATATGTTTTTCTGTATCCTGCGTTCCGTAATAAATTCTGTTTGTAATAGGACTTACTCCTATTTCTTTCTTTTTAGCCATATAATCTCCTTTCTAAAACGGACACTCACTAGGATTTTTCAAATCCCAACTTTTCCCTGCAACCGCAACATCTACATTCGCCACATAAGCAACTTTTTTCATCTTCTCGATAAAACTATCACTATCAGCATTTTCTTTTGATAAATGGCACATTATGATGTTCTGCAAGCTATCTGAATAATTTGCCTTAACGAACTCGCAAGCCGTGTCAATGCTCATGTGTCCCCGGACAACATGGTTTTTCTTTGCATCGTCACCAGACAACAATTCCGGGTCATAATTAACACCAAGTAGAATGTGATTTACATTTTTGAACCTCCACTTAATCAGTTCTGTGTCAGTTGCATAAATCATTGTTCCCATCTCCGGGTGTTGAATCCAAAAACCGTAACACGGGCATTCAGAACCATCACCGTTTGTATGCATCCATTTGCCATTTAAATCGGTCAAATCGAATGCCCTGATTTTCCATCTGCCTTTGAATTTCACACCGATATCATATCGGTACGGGGCAAATACAGGTATTCCCATAGCTTCAAAATCTTTTACTGACTTGCTGTGGTCTGAATGAGCGTGGCTGACTATACAGCCAACCACATTTCTTATATTCCAATCCAAGCCTTTTTTAATCTCCTTAATCGGTATTCCACAATCAAGGATAAGTGTTTCTCCGCTGTCGGAAGTTAGGGTGTAGCAATTTCCTGTACTTCCTGTAGCGATACATTTAAGTTTCATCATTTCGCACCTACTGTCATAATCGCCGGATTTACAACTCCGTCTCCGTCATAGCCGTACTCTTTGTTATGCCATTTTCTCAAATACTCTCCGTATTCCCAGCACTGTGAAAGAATACTAACTGCACATCCGTACATAAATCCTGTTATGCCCTCTGTATCTGCTTCGTGGCTTAATCTATCGGCATTATCAACAAAACACTTCATAACATCATTACTCTTGTCAATTTCTGCTTCTAGCAGTTCAGCCCACCTTTCAGCATAAGTGAAGCAAGCTCTACCGTATCTGTCGCTATTCTTGTCGTACCAATCCTTGTATTCTTTCTCTTTGCCTTTAATAATCTTCATAAAATCACTTCCTTAATTTCTCCGCATCTTCTCTTAGCATTATTTTGAATTTTCCACCACACTCACAAACAGCTTTTGCGTCATAAACGTTCCAATTTTCGTTAGAACGTGATTCATCTTTTTGCTGTGGCTTTCCGCACAATTCGCACGCAATTATTATTGGATTTTGTTTCATACTCACACCTCGATTTCGTCATCCTGTGGAAACTGGAAGGTATTCATATCGCAATAGGCGTTATACTGTTCTATCATTTCATCGGTAGAAAGTGACTTTTCCATATATTCAGCAGTGCCGTTTGCAATAACTTTCATTACTTTTAATTTCCTATATTTTTCTCTCAACAATTCCACTGCTTTCAGTGCTTTTTCTTCGGTGGAATATTCAGCAATTATTTCATCTTCCTTAAAACAAGAATTTTTGCAATAAATAACTGCCCTTTCAGGATCTACACATTGCATGAAATATACGAATAATGAACTGGTTTCGTAAGGTACATCCATTGTTCCATTCTGTGAAATTACTCTCATCTTATCCCTCCTGCATGAACTCCGGCATTGCCTGCTGCCCGTCCAGTTCGGCCACTGTTGTATGTTCGTCAGGTTCGAAATCAATCGCATTCGCATTTTCAGCAATCTCCACTTCCGCCAACTTCTGCGGATCTGTCTCAATTTCCATGCCAGCCATAAAAGTGTTCTGCTGTGTCGGATTTTCAAAATCCAGTTCAATGTGCTTGCAAAGTCTGTGCAACACTGTCTTTTTATACATTTCCCCGGTAAAATTCTTCCATGCCGGGCTATTGCTTGCCTTGCTGGATTTCCGGGTATTTTCAAGGTCTGCAAGGCTCATGGTGTCATACTGCATACCGCCGTCGGAGTACAAGCAGACTGCAAATGCACCGATGATTTTCCCGTCATTGAACGGAAGTGGCTTAAAATCGAATGTCTGCTCACCACATACAATCTTTTCTTCAAAGATGTCTCCCTCACGAACCAGCTTTGCGTAAATGTCCTTAATCGGCCTGATTGAATACTTCTTCGCCAGTTTCTTTGCACCTCTGTAATCCGTCTGGTAATTCAGCTGATTTCCGTATGGAACCAGATAGCACTCCTTTGAGTAAAAATCGAGACCGAGGTATGCTCCTTTAAGGAGTCCTGTCATGAGCTGCGTCTGATTATATTTCTGCAATGCAGGATTGTCGTTGATAAGGGCAAGTGCGTTCTGGACAAATCTTGCCTTATTAAAATCTTTTGGAAGCGCTTCAGACACACTCTCCAACTTGTCTGAAAGAACAACGCTGAATGTTTTCTTCTCCGCTACTGCTACCTGTGTATCCGCCATTGTATTACCCTCCATCTAAATCGCATTGAAAGTCTGAACCGCAAACAGTTCATTTACAGTTTTTTTAAAATCATCACCATCAACCTTTACGATGTACTGAAACCCATCGTTTTCAAGTGTAACCTTGCATTTTCCCCTCTCTGTCTTAATCTTCTTTTCTTTAATCAACATATCTTATCCCTCCACTCTTAATTCGTTATTATCAACAATCAGCATAATAAGCTGGCCGTCTACCATTTCTGCTGCTTTTGCCTGGTTTTCTGTGTCAAACGATTCTCCATCGTCCAGCCAGACCGGGCAATTGATTCCGCTGATTTTCTGAATAGAGTTACAAATGTCCAATTTCCCGAGCATTCTGTTCCCCTTGTTGCTCATGGTAGAAAGAATGGATTTCCCGTCAACCGTAGGTACACATACGGACTTATAATTTCCGTTCTTCGCATACTCAAACAGTATCCACTTAACAAGTCCGAAATGACTGTTTACACTCTCTGACAGGGTTTCGTTCTTGGCCTTGTCCAGTTTGTCCAGAAGATCCAGAATCTTTTCGGAGTCTGCCTTTGACTGCTCCAGACCAATACGTTTATCCCGCAGCTCTTCAAGGCGCTGTTCGTCTTTTTCGGTATCGCTTGCTGAAATCATGGATTCAATCCGTGAAAGTTCCGCACGAAACTCGTTTTCCTCTGCTTTCAATTCAGATCTCTTTGATGAAGTAGAACTGAGCTTTGCAAGGTGTTCCTTTTTCTCTTCAATCTGCTTCTGAACAGCGATGTACTCTGCATCACCACTTACATCGACCAAAATCGGAAGCGATGCTTTTTCATCTGTAAGCTTTTTGATTTCACTGAAAATTGTTACCGCGCTATCATTCAAAATTCTCTGCCTTTTCCTCACATCTTCCAGTTCTGCCGCATCCTTCTCAATCTGCTCTTTGAGTGAAAACCCAGCCTTGGTGATTCTTTCCAATTCTGCTTTCTTATTTTTCTCGAAATCCGCACGAATCTGCTCTTTTCTCTCTTCCGGATATTCCTGACCGCAGTAGCTACAAACGAGTATTTCTTCATCAAATGCCATGCTCTTCGTCTGCTTCCAAAGATCGGCCTGTTTTTTCCTGCTTTTTTCCAATCCAGCAATGGAAGATTCCAGTTCCTTAACCGTGTAGGACAGTGATGTGGCTTCTCTATGTGCATCATCGTACTTTCTTTGACTTTCTGAAATTTTTGCGTTTAAATCAGCTCTCTGCGCTTCAATTTCAGAATTTGCGTTATTCTGGATTTCTGACAGCTTAAACTTCAAAGCCATCAAGTCACTGGTAGCGGTATCGCTTTCAGCAATAAGGATTTCCGTATCGGTCTGCTCCTTGATGTTCTTCTGAATCTGCTCCTTAATCTGGTTTCTGGCCAGTTCGAGTGCTGACAGGTCCGTATCAGATTTAATCTGAATATCCCGCTCTTTTTCCTTAATCTGCCCGTCAAGAACCGGGATCTCCTTTGCAACTCTGGCTTTTGTCGCTTTATGCATTGCGGACAGTTCCTCAGCAGAGTATTTCGCAAGCTCCACAGAAAGTTCTGACAGGTCCGGTTCTTTTTCCGCAATAGAAAAGTCCGTAATGTTTCCTACCAGTGAAAACAGGAACTCCCGCATTTCCGCAGGCTTCTTTGCCAGAAATGCATTGATATTGCTGCACATCTTAAATGCGTTCATATCAATTCCGAGATATGCATTGAAATCCTTTAATGTTTTCGGCACATCATTGACGAAATATTTGTTATCATCCTTGTAGCTGCTGCCATCTTTGCTGTAGGTTCTTTTCTGCACCTTCCGCATGGTAACTTCTTTCCCGTCCACATCCAGGGTAAGCGTTACGGCGGTATCCATATCATCAACCGTTTTCCCGTTCACTTCCCGGCGGACCGGCGGGTTGTCCTTCAGCTCATAATCGCAGTTGAAAAGGCACCACATATATGCCGTAGCAATACTGGATTTCCCTTTTCCGTTTTTGGCCATAATCTTTGTGATGTCGAAGAAATCAAACTCTGCGCTTGCGTAGCACATGAAGTTCTCAAGACTCATACTTAACAGTTTCATTTTTAATCCTCCTCGATTTCTCTTTAGTTATCATACTTCTTCCGCATTGATTGTCTCTTCGTCCAAAATCGGAGCATCGACAAACTTCCGAGCACAATAATGGCACAATGGCTCCGTGTCTGCTCCAATCGTATCCATAATTTTATCAACGGCTTCCTCTTTCGAATTTGCTTTTACTCTTCCAAGCTCTTTTGTCATCGTATAATTTCCATATACTACATATTCTTTCATGTTATTTTCCTCCCAAAATGTCTGTTTCAAAAACATCAGTCTTCAATTATATAATCTTTAAAATTTTTATCATATAATCTCCTACTTACAGTTAATTCTTTTCCTTTTACATCTTCAAGAATTAGATGATTATCATTTTCAAACTTACAAGCCCATAATGAACCTTTGTTTATTATTTTTTTGTGTAAAACACTTTCCTCCACTACTTGAAAATCATTAACACATATCCGAATATCTTTATCTCCAAAACAATTGTCACAATCATTATTACAATTATCTCCAAGTATATGTTCATAGTACCATTCACACGGAACAAATGTCATTTTATCTTTCCACCTTCCATTTGAAAACAATCTTTCATTTTCATTTTTAAACCTATACGATGTATCCTGGCCGCACCCTTATGGTTCCTTTTTTCGTTTTATGCGCTTCCACACAATTGTCATTACAGAAAACTAAAACTCTTCCCCTATATAAATCTATATAAGCAGTCATTCCTTCTGCTTCTGCAACATCTGCCAGTTTGTAGTCAAAATCAATATTTTCATTGGTTTGTACTTCTTTTTCTTTTCCGCAATGAAAACATTTTAATACTACTTTATTTTCCATCTTCACCTCTCCTAAACTAAAATATTGTTGCAGGACACCTCATAGGCCGTCCGCACTTCTCTTGTCCCATCCTCCAGCCGCTTTTCGTATTCTCGGCTCTGGAATCTACCAAGTAATGAAATTTCATCCCATTTCTTCATTCCTGAAATCATCTCTGCCGTTTTTCTCCACGCAATGGCCGGGATAAAATGCTTTCCCATGTTGTCAGTCACGCACACAATGAAGTCAACAATGTATATTCCTAAATTAGGCGTCTTTCTAATGGCTCCAACCCTAGCAATGCTCCCTTGGATCTGAACAAGGTTCGTATCCAGTTCTTCTTCAGACTTCTCATATCCTTTGCAAAAAACATAGATGTGGCAGTGCCGTTTATTCCCGAAAATTTCATTTCTTGACCGGATATACCCGTATACTCGAATCCGGTCACCTTTTTTCAGTTCCTTCGCATCTCTTGAGACACAATTCAGCACATCGAATGCTCCGCTTTTTCTTCTAACCAGAATCTGGAATTTGTAAAGCTCATGGTCAAAGGAATCGTAGTCACATACTACTTCCGAAGCTACGGTTCCTTCTAGGATAATATCATTCACCTGCATCACCATCCGTTCTTCTGATTCTTCCGTCTGATACCTCAAACTCAATGCCAAGCGCCGCATGAATTATAAGCAGTTCCTCCAATGACATTTTGTTAAAATCTGTAATAATCATTCCTACTCCTCCTTTGTATCCTTATTTCCCTTTGTCAGAAAAATTGTTACTGCAATCGTACCTAAGATTTCTGCCAAAATTGTGGCAATCACGCCACACCAAAACGGCGGTATATACATAATCATTTACCATGCAGGCGTTCCAGCTCTGCGCTCCTTTCCAAAATTTTATTTGCGTAGCTACTGATTTCTCCTCGTCCAGCCTTTGATATAGCGTTTTTTTCTCCGTGATAAACCATAAGGATCGTACCGGCGTCCTCGTACTTTTCAAACAATTCTGCCAGATAATCCGCAGCCACATGAACATTCCCGTCCATATCGTATATGTCTGTTACGCCAAGATTCTTCATGCGGTCTTTGTGAAATTTTTCATATATCTGCGTCAGACCTTTGCACCCGTCATTCTCCGCATACTGCTTTCCGCTGCTTTCTGTTTCCACAATAGCCATCAGCAATTCCGGGCAAATGCAGTATTCTTCGCCGTACTTAACACATATCTCCTGCACTTCATCGGGAAGATATGTTTCCCGGCTTGACGCTCCCACATTAACGATTGTCAAAAACGCTATTACAATAGGAAGCAAAAATATCAAAAGATTTCTTTTCATGTTCCAAACCTCATTTGTGCATTTGCGTCCAGAATCTGTTCCTCCAGGAATCTCGGCAACTCATAGCAGTCAATAAAATCATGCACATCTGCTATGTATTTCCGCTTGATACTTTTATAGGAAGAAACTACGCCATACTCACGCTTGATCTGCGTGTAAATATCAGCAAACACCTGGCTCCGAATACTGCCGTCCCTGTATGCTTCGCTATCCTTGCCGCCCAATACATCAACGGCCTTTCGCTTCACATGCTTGGAAACTTCGTCAATCTCACACCCATACAGCGGCATATCGTTCTCCAATGACGTAATCTTTGTTTCCACCTTGTCTACCCGCTCTGTCAGCTCCGTATTACCCTGTGCCAGTAAGCGGATCTGCTCCGAAGTGCTAAGAGGTTTCCCGTATGCACCTGTCTTTCTAATTGACGGTAATACTTCCGTGGTTACCCAGTCTGTAAATCTTTCCGCAGATTCCTTCCGGCTCTGGAAGATGGTTTTGTAAAGATTGGCTTCATTGATAAAGTTCATCCGCACTTTCTGGATTGCTGGTGTTCCATCGACCTTAATCCCTGTCTGTACCCCTACCTCGGTACAAACGACCCCGGCTTCATTCAGCCTGTTTCTACAATCTGAAACATTTTTAATTTCCAGTATTCTACATACATCAGCCAGACAGAACATCGGCTCTCCGTTCTTCATCACAGTCCGGATTTCTCCAAACTCGTTGGAATTAAAAATTTTTAATTCGTCCATTGCTCTCCTTTCATTTCATGTGACATCTAATCGGCGAATGCTCTCGTGTTCGCCATTTCCTACTCGGTGTTGCGCTAACATTCTTCTTGCGCTCCCGGCTTATCAGAATTCGTTCTTCCCGGAATTCCAGATAGGCCTTGCATTGTTCATGGTATGCCCCGCACCCACGCTTCTCACAGTCTACGCATGGCGGCCTCATGGAAATCACCTACTTTTTCTCTTTATCAGAATCTTTTTTCTCTGCCATATTCTCGACCTTGCCCAGAATATAGCCCTTGTCAAAATCTGACATTTTAGGAATTGCGTCTTTCAGCTTCTCAACAATCTGCTTTTCCTTTTCGCTCATTCACTTCACTTCCTTTCTGTGATATAATGATTAAAACTTTTCGGAGGTACATATTCATGCAAACATTAAATACTGGCCACTTAGAGCTTGCTATATCTGCCATAACTTTATGCGTTGCAATAATCTGCCCGGTTCTTGTTACGATCCTGAACAACTTTCACGCTACTCACATGAGAAAATTGGAATTGAAATACGAAAAGCAGTTTTCCTATTATCGGAAACAGCAGTCCGTTTTCAACCGCTTTCTGGAATTTGCTTCCAAACAATTAGAATCAAATTATCAGAGCGAGCGAACAGAATACTTACGTTCTTACCATGAATTAGTTTTGTATGTACCATCTGAATACTGGGAGCAACTATCATCTCTTCACGATTCGTTACTCAATAGAAGAAATGACTCCTCTGAAAAACTACTTGCCGTTACCCAAACATTGGGAAGAATCCTACAAGAATCTGACCGATTATTCCCAAAATTATAGTGTAGACAAGTCCTGCAATTCTCCAGCCGTACTCGGATCTCCCATGCCAATAGCTCATAATACAAGTCAGGAGAACAAACACCGTAATCGGTATTGCGTCCAGACTGCTGTAGTGAAGCATTTCCACTCTGTTTTCACCTCCTTTTGTTGACCTCGTATTTTCTAGGAATACTTTGCGAGAAAATATCCTTTATCAAATTCAGGCAATAAAACAATGACCTCTTTTAACCTTTCGGATATTCTTCTTTCCATTTCCTCTCCTCCATCTCCACCAACTACATGAACCTTTAATCTGCTGATTTCGTGTTTTTCATTTCCCATATATCCTTCACCAGTCACTTCCATTAGTTTATTTGTGGCTTCAATAAAAGATATATGAAAATACTCTTTGCCAACGTCCAGCGCAGAATAATTTTTGAAATATTTGTGCATATTGCTCTCTACTTCAAATGGATTATCTATTGGCTTTGATGAATAATATTGCATTACTTTGTACGGTATTTGATTTTTTCTTTTGTTCGGATCTTTAGAAACTCCAATTTTTATAAAGCTTCCACAGTCCATTACATACACTCTTCTCTTTTTCATAATTCAATCCAAAAGTTAAATATTTTGAACCTCAAGCGTAAAAAAATAATCATGAATGTCTTCCCCGGAAAGGCCTAAAAGAGACAGGGCTTTCAGCATTTCTGACTGTTTCCAAGATATTTTTCCGTTCATTTTTAAAGACAATGTACGCTCTGAACATCCAAAAGCTTTTGCAAAATCAGATTGGCTTCCGTATTTTTCAACAATTCTTCCTCTAAGCTTGCTATAATCAAATGCCATTTTGTCTTCTCCTTTCTTTTAAAATTAGTTCAATGTTTTGAACTGATTATATGTTATCACAGTAGATCTTGTGTGTCAATAGAAAAGTTCAATATTTTTTACTTTTTTCGTTTTATCTATTGAACTTTTGTTCAATTCGTGATATATTACTAATGAAAGGAGGACACGAAATGAAAGAGACAACTGCAATCAGACTTCAAAAAATTATGAAAGAAAGAAGATTGAAACAAGTTGATATATTAAACCTATCATTGCCATATTGCCAAAGATTTGATGTAAAGATGAATAAATCAGATATAAGCCAATATGTTTCCGGGAAAGTAGAGCCAAGCCAAGAAAAGCTTGTTGTTTTGGGAATGGCATTGAATGTTTCTGAAGGATGGCTTATGGGTCTTGATGTTTCACCGCTAAGAAAAGATACGCCGAATGAAGCAACAGAAGATTCTGATTTATTGTTCAAGATTTCTTTACTAGATCAAAAAGATAGAGAAACAATATCGGATATGGTAGACTTAATGTTGTCAAGAAAAGAAAAAAGGTAGAGCTATTTGCCCCACCTTTCAAGGAAAAGTTTTATGAATGTATGCAGGTACGACAAAGTACCTGCATTTTCAATTTTTTCAATCATTTCGATAATCATTTTCCTGTAATCTTCTTTTTCGTACACGCAAACCCCTCCAATCACTCCGCACGTAGTAGCGATAGCATAATTATAGAACATATGTTCTGTTTTGTCTACGTAAATATTTCTCTAAACCTATAAAAAATACGCTATATTTTCATTGATATCGTAAAAATAAAGGCATATAATTTCATTATGGAGACGGGATAACGCCAATTAACCCCGCCTCCGCCAGAACTTGAACCATTTGTGCTACCAAATGATGGTACAAGTATACCAAAGGAAAGAGGGGAATTTCTACATGGTAAAAAAGAATGTTTCGACAAAAACCGCTACAAGATTAACCATAAACCGTGATAATTACATGGACAGCTTGAAAAAGAATATTCTACTTTATCTTGCTGACATGTGTATGTCGCTCAACGAATTTTCCGAATACGTAGGTGTTCCATATTCAACGCTAAATACCATTGTTTACGGTTCCCCAAAGGATGTTAAATTGTCCACTGTCGTAGCCATATCTCTAAGTCTCGGCATTTCTCTTGATGAATTAGTCGGAGCTGCCACGATGGAAGATAAAATGAGGGAATCCATTCGAATATGCCGCAGCCTGCCGGATCATTCGCTGTATTTGCTCCGCTACATGATACGGCATCAGGCAAAGATATATTCTGCTCTTGGAGCAAAGCATAAATACATCTCCTTAATCAGGCCACAATTAACGAACGGCCTTATCGCCACCACGAATGGCGTCGAACCATACTGCGTTGACAGCCTTCCTGAAGATATGAAATCAAAAGTATATCTAGGGATGCTTATGCCCTGTGATTTCTATATGCCATACTATCTTCCGGGCGAAATCATACTCATAGCGGCTGACAGGAAAGCGCAGGGCGGTGAACGGTGTGTTGTAACAAGCAGCGGTGGAATTTATATCGTAGTGAAAGATCGTGTGATAAACGACGGTATTATGGAATGGAAATACGTCCCGCTCATGTCTCAAAACGTGGCTCTTCCAGACGGAATTATCGATGACAAACTTGGTTATGTTGTTGGATTTTTGAACCGAGATGGTTCATGGGGAATCAGATAAAAAGAAAAATGGTCGGTATGATTCGTTTCATACCGGCCATTTTTGAGGGGAATCAAGTATACTGTGTAATACTCAATTCACAGTATACCATATATTTACAGAATATCAAGTGTCTAAAAATATCTATTTTCCCCCGTTTATAAAGGGATTAGTTGTACTGAATAACCATACGGGTCCCTGCTCCGACAATACCATCTACCTCGATTCCATAGTGCTTCTGCGCCGCCATTACAGCGTTCTTGGTAGCCTTGCCATAGATTCCATCAATGTTGCTCTTGCCCTTACTGTTCTTTGCAGGCAAGAATCCCAACCGAATCAGGTGGTACTGAATCCACTTAACATCGTCACCTTTCATCATCGGATCCGTCAGCTTGATGGTTCTGGTCGGCACCGGGTATGTGTTTCCGGCTGTGGCAACACGCGGGCGGGGATTGCCAGATACCACGATAACGGTGTGTCCCTTGGTCTTTGTGACAAGGATATCACCATTATAGACTGGTGTCTTTGACTGGTTTACATAAGCAATCTTTGTAAACAGTCCGGTGGCAGCCAATACCCTGGCCTCGTTGGCTGTGGTAAAGTTGCCTGGGTCTTTCCCGGTCGCTTCCCGTACCGCCTGCCGCACCAGGGAGCTGCAGTCTGCATTGGTCTTGACCTTGGTGTTAATGCCATGCTTAACCACGCCCAGCCGGTCAGACTGACTGTATCCGATGTTTGGATTGTTTGCCGCTTTAATGCCCAGCTCTGCGATTGCGTCAGCGTGTGACACCTTTTTTGGGCGCAGGATATACCACCCTCTCCGGTGGGTATACATGGCCTGCATACTCACCTCGCCCCGGGTGTCATTGGTCTTTGATTTCTGCTTTTGGTCTCCAGCCTTTCCGCCGGAATATTTGCCGCGCTCGTCTGAGCGGGCAGAAGATACCATGATTGACATGATTTTCTCCTTTCAGAATATATGTTTACTGGTTACTATTTACTTTTTTGTAAGGTCGCTAAATACCAAGATAGGCAACTATCCTGATTCAGATGATGAGATAGTTGTCGGAAGCTTCTGCGGCAAACCTCTATACCGAAAGCGCATCCTTGACGGGAAAACGTTAATCTCGTCCGGTCAATATGCGAAAGATTTATCGGAGTTATCGCTTAGTCTATTAGTTGGAGTGTACGGATGTGGGAAAGGTGGAACAGGTTATATATTTCCGTTCACATATTCCGATGGCAGCAATAGCGAAGCAAACGTATATGTGGATCCAAACGGAGTCCTTGAGGTTGTATATAGGGTTGCGGGAACGCTTACCGTCTTCTACAGCTGGCTGTACATTGAGTACACGAAGACAACCGATTGATATCATCTCGCATATACTTCCATCCGAGAAAAACTACCTCCGCTTGCATAACTCTGGCCATACGACAACTGTTTTTCGTTAAGGTTTAACTTAACATACCCACTGAACCAGTAACTACTCGTAGTGAAACGGCCTATGCTTGAATAGACATGGTTGTTTGAATTTTTTATCATTTTATCAAATATGAGGCAATTACCGCTACCAACATCACTGTAACTCACTATCACAAAAAACTCATGATAATCCTGTATTTGCTCGTCTGTTAGATTTAAAACGCTTCCGCCAGAGTGTATCAATTTAAATTCAAGAGGGTTCTTCTCTATCTTGGCATTTAGCGCTTCAAGACTTTTGTCCACAGACGCAAAATGTTCATTAACTTCTGTATTTGTAGCGTTTATGTCTGCTGCTCCAAACGCGTCTCCGTTTTGCGAGTAATCTGTAACATCTACGAAACTGACTGTGCCATCATCGTTTGTTATCATAGTGTACTTTCTTTTTCCAGAAGTATCCAGTAGAATATCATCTTTGTAATTTGTTTTTAATAATGCCATTATACTCTTACTCCTTTCACGTTTCCGAGTCGAAAATTCATACGTGGCAATAATGCTTTCTGGGTGTTGAGCAACTCATATATTTTAAGCGATGCCGATTCTAACCGATTTAGTTCTTTCCAATCAATAAATACTCCATTATCCACAAAAATTTGTTTTTCTCCGATGTTCTGCGAATAAATTATCTGATTGATTTTTTCAAGACTGTCCTCCATGTTGTTGAATTCTCTGGCATAAAAATAATCCGCATAATCCAACTTATCTTCTCCCAATTCTGGAATGGGAAAATACCTGTACAATTCCTGTGCCAAACTATGCAAATATTCTATATTTCCTTTAATTCTATTGTAATCGGATATGTTAAACCGGTCGTCACTTTTCCACCCCGTTTTTGGCTCTGTCCATCCCATCATAGCACCGCCTTTCTTGCCTTTATGACTCCACTCCATGCACCGTTAAATTTTAATTCATTCTGATATGCACGAATAAGTGTTTTTCCTTGTTTTTTTACCTCCAAAAAAAACAAATCGTTTGCATCTACCCGAGGATCCCCATTCCAAGAAACTTGATAATCTACATCACCTAAATAATAAGACGCAAGCCATTCTTCTATGTCTTGCGCAAGAGTTGCATCACTCACAAGCGGATTTTTCCACGTAACTTCTTCTCCGGTATCATTATGAGTTTTTCTATAATACTGTTCGTCTATCACGTACTCGTAACCTTTTACACTATATTGAAACGTAATAGACGATTCAGTGCTGTTTGTAAATTTCAATTCAGCGTAATAATTACTACTTTTCACTATTTCCATCAATACATTTTTCGTTTCTGATTCCACAGAAAAATTATATGATGGATTTGAAAAATATACTGTTCGTGTATTCTCCCCTGGTGACAGGTTTATTTCTTCTGAAGTAAGTTCCTTTTGTTCGGTTCCGTTTTTATACACACTTCTTTTTACTGATATTGCCTTTACTCTATTCATTCGTGTAGAAATCGGAGAATTAGTTAAATTAAAATCTCTTGATAAAGTATAATCGGTTGCATCTCCAAATCGAATTCTATCTACAGTAACCCTCGCGTTTGGGTATCCTTTTGTAAATTCGATTTCCATTTTATCGAATAAATTCAGCTGATCTGTTATTGCAGATTCTACATTTGGTTCATCAATTACAAATTCTGACACCTTTTCGCTTTGGTAATATGTGGCTATTTTATATTGTTTTGGAGGAATGTTCCTAAAATAAATTCCAATTCCATAACAAACGAACCCTGATTCAAGTTGCACTGTAATTACCGGATTTTCTACAAAATTTCCTTCTTCATCTGCAACGGCTTCACTTACATATCCAATATCCGTCAAGTACTCTGCGGTCTCTGGCAAAAAGCGAATCGTTCCATTTACCACAGAAAAATTTTTACTTGCCATCCCATACGCATTTTTTTCTGTGCTTAAAATTATATTGCCTGCATTGCTAAATGCCGTCTGTCCTCCAGCAACTACCACATTCGCATCTGGCACAAAGGAAGATGTAATATTAATTCTTCCGCTGCGTTCAATTTTGATAACACACCTTCCGGCATTAGATATAATTTGTAATGCTTCTGAATGTTTTACTGCCGGAATCGGATTGATAACTCTGACTTTCTTAAGATACGGGTCGATAAAATATTCATTTTCTTCCAATCCTGCATCCAAAAAAACATCAACAGCTAAATCGTATAAAGATATTCCGCTTTCTCGGTATAATCCTTTGTAGTACGTTCCGTTCATTTTCCAGTCTAATACGTCTACCATCGTAAATTTTGCTTCTGTATCTGTTGCACTCCACGATTTTAAATATGCGGTAAACTCTGGTAACCATTCAATATTCCCATCCCCAAAAACGTCATATCCAAACGCGACTTTCATTTTTTGCCCTTGCTCCAAATATGCCGATGCTGATTTTGGATTGTCTGGATTGTAATATAGATTTTGATTGTCCACCGTCAGCGTCATGTCTTGGCTTGGAAGAGTCTCACACACTGTTGATACAAATTCTTTGTATGTGTAATCTTTGACTTGTTTATTTGAAAAAGTATTCGATATTCCACACTGAAACCGATATATCCTTAATCTACCGTTTCCGTTCACCATTTTCAAAGGCTGAATAATTAGATGTGTCACTGCATCAAAAGTATCTTCGGTAATAAACACTTCATTGGTATTTGAATATGCTTGTTCTCCATGATCATAAATTACTTTAAATGATATCGGATAATATTCTCCAAAATCAATCGTCAGGCCTTTAATATCCGCTATATTTCCGCCAAATGATATATATACACTTCCTAATAGATCGTTCGTAACAATACCATCATTATAAAAAGAGTCTAAATATTCAGGTTCCGGTAGAAAAAACATACTTCCATCTACCTTGGAAAACTTTTCTTCTCCAGTAGCGTACAAGCTTATTTGCGACTTTTCTTTAAATACCTCTATATTATTGGAAAAGTACGCAAAATTATTTTGGTTATTCGGTGCCTCTATGTTTTCCTGTGCTACGGAGCTGATGATTCCAATTCTTGCTGAAATGTATCCTCTGTTTCTGATTGGCAGCTGCATCATTTTTTTATAATCAGAACTTACATTCTGCATATACCATCACTCCAGTCCGCAATCAATGAGATTGAATTTGCAGTTTTCATACTTTGTTATTATGTGAGAATCTTTGTCAACGAATAAAGGCTTTGCCGTTCTGTCTCCTGGATACATTGTTATGGTGATTGGACGGCCAGTTCTATAGTCCTCAAAAGTGACAGGAACGTAAAATGGTTCTATTGCTTTCAACATACTTTGCCATACTTCTGGTTCAAGTCCTACCCATTCCATATTATCCAGTTTAAACAAGTCACGGCCTACCCGCTGGCCGATTACTGCATTATTTGCATTTCGACCAGCATTTACCGTGGTAGTGATTGTGTACGTAAAACCCACATGTGGACAAGGGAAATCATATCCGTTTACATTAAGAAAGGAGGATAACCCTCCTCCACTTTTTACCGTCTTTAACATTTTACCCCTCCACTAAATCATGTAAAACTGAATCCATTTCTACCAAGCTGATTGTTGATTACATTTACCAATCCTCTTCCATCAATGGGATCTTTGTTAGCTGTTTCCCTTGTATTCTGTGCAATTTGCGCCAAATACGGGGTAAGTGCTTCCGATACAGCTGCTCTTACGCCAGCAGAAATTCCCTCCACAATCTGGTCATTGTTCGCAACTGCTGAACTACTTCCAATCTGGCCAACCATTTCACTTATACCGTTTTCCCTTGCCACAAAAAGCTGACCTGTATCCGGGAATCCTCCTGAAGCATATCCTTTTACTGAGATTCCTTTTACCGACATTCCTTTCACAGAAGATGCGGCAGATTTTACGGAATTAATGGCATTTGTCATAGAATTACACATACTTTGGACTTGTTCATTTAATGAAGAAATAGCACTACGCACTTCTTTACATGCATTTTGAACTGTCACTACATACTGGATCCATTTTAATGACCAAATTTTATTGATTTGTACCATTCCAATGCCAATCCGCTGATTCAGTTGTGTAAATAATATAACTACCATTTGCAATATCTTCTGGACTTGAATCTTAAGTGTATTTATCATTGCGTTTGTAAATTCCAGAATTTGTGATTGAACTACTGTTAAGTCTGTAAACGGTTGAATAATGCCTTCCATTGCATAGGTTCCGACTTCGTCAGACATAACCTGACTTGGGCTGTGAATAGAGAACGCATCCTTGAATCCTTGAACAAAACCATCCTTAAATTCTGTTACTTTTCCCTTTATGGATTCCCATGTATTTTGAAGTCCGTTCCACAGCCCTTCTATGATATTCTTTCCAAGGTCAAGGAATTTGTTCGGAAGGTCTTTGAATTCACCCCAAAGCTTTGTGACAATCTCCGGGACTTTTTCCGTGCAAAAAGTAACTGCATTATTTTTCCATTCCGCAAACTTATTAATAACTTTTGTAAATGCTTCGCTAATTTTCTTTGGAAGATCTTCTCTGAACCACTTTACAATGTTTTCTACAATCTCCGGAATCTTTTGCTTTGCGGATTCAATGAATTCTATGCTCCAGGAAATAAATTTCCCGAGTGCAAATCCAAGCCAGTATCCAATCTTCTCCGGAAGTTCGGAAATAAATGCAGTTATATTGTCAACAAGTTCAAGGAATTTCTCCGGTATACTCTGTAAAAACGGAAGCGCTGTTCCATTCCACCATGAAGGAATTGCTTCCGTGAAGAATGATGTGATTTCAGTCCAATGGTCTTTTATCACAGTGACAAGAGTTGCTACTGCTGCTACAGCTCCTGCGATTGCGGCCGCTATCCCTGCAGGGAGTCCCAGTATTACCGCTCCGACTCCTGCAATGGCAATTCCAATCACCATCAGTGCTTCTTTCAGCCAGCTAAAACCTTCTTTCCACATGGAGAAAAAGTTTGTGATAGCAATTCCTGCTCCAGCAATAACGCTTGTAATTCCCGTAAATCCTTTGATTACCGGATTTACAAAAGTCAATGCCGATGACGCCGCTTTACTTCCGAGCAAAGATTTAAACCCTGCCAAAAATGTGTTCCCAGCACTTTTCCCTGCCAGCAATAAAGCTTGGGTTATTCCTCCATTTTTTGATAGATTTAATCCAAGGCTTGAAGCAATGGCACTTCCTATTTTTCTTGAAATGGAATTTTTTATGATATTTAATGCCGCCTCTGCTATTTCAAGCTTTGCAATATTTTTTATTGCCAAAGCTCCGATGACAATTCCAACTGTACCAATATCGATGTTTTCCAAAAATTGCATAATTCCATCGTACACATCACCCCAGTTGATTTTCGTCAATGCTGTGAAAATCGTATCAAATAGACCATGTGCCCATGTGTTAAGCGTTTCTGCTGCCGATTTAAAGTCAAACGTAGCAAAGAAATTATTGATTCCGTCCGCAATGTTGTAACCAAATTGCTTAAAATCAAAAGTCTGCCCAAAAGAAAGAGCTGCGTAAATTGCGGTGTTCAATGCGCTGGCTATTGTTCTTCCAACCTCTCCGAAAAGAGTAACCCCGTTTGCGCCAGCGAATAACCCGTTCAAAAAGTCCGCAAGCCCTTTCCCGAACCCTCGAGCCTTTTCATAAACACCGTCCCAATCAATGCCTTGCATTGCGCCGATAAGTGCATCACGGATATACTCTCCAAGCTGATACAGATTTTTTATATTGCTCTCAAAATCTTTGAAGATTGTATCTGTCTGTACAAGGTTTCCAACTCCACCGCCTGCTCCAACATTGCCAAGGCCACTTCCTGAGCCAGATCCAGACCCATCATCCGGCGAATTGATGTTCAGTTCATCAATGGCCAGAATGTTATCTTTCATCTTCTTAGTGTTCTTCGCGGCTTTCCCTGTGCTATCTGCTAAATCGTCAGCAGAACCAGCAGCGTCAGACCAATCATCAGCCACACCACCACTGGATACTTCGTATTTCCAGCCAAAAATGGAACCAAGTGCTTCGGTTATTATCTGCGCAAAACTGATAACTTTTTGAAGTACTGCGTTCAGCGTTCTGATAAGAGGTTTAAACGCATTTATAAGAGAAGTTCCGACAACTGCCGCCAAAGCTTGAAATGATTGCTTCAGAACAACTACTTGGTTGTGCCATGTATCTGCCGTTCGTGCGAAGTCGCCCTGTGCAGCCGCAGTATTCTCCATTACATACTGGTATCGGAGCAATACCTTCTGTGCCTGTGTCATTGCAGATATATTGGAATTTAGGCCACGACTCATTGCATACTCTTTCAATGTAGCCTGTGAAAGATCAATTCCGTATTTCCGAAGTGGCTTTATTGTTCCTGTGAAAATAGACTGCAAATCCTCTGCAACATCTTGCTGGCTAATGTCATAAAAGGAAGCCATATCCGCAGTCAGCTTCGTCAATTCCAGGGACATATTGGCAACCTTGCCCTGCGCCATTCCAATAGCAACTCCCATAGCCTGAAACCGGCTTGAAACCTGTTTTGCAGTCAATTCAGACATTCCATAAGCCTGTATAGACGTTTTAGTGAATTTATTTATTAAATGTTCGTAATTGCCAAACGTATTACGAATAACATTCTCTACCTCTGTCAGCGAAGACGAAATATCTATTGCGTCCTTCAGCTTTGACATACCACGAATAATCAGCCAGTATGTCGCATAAAACTTTCCAAATGCCCTTGCCAGCGAAAATGCGCTGCTTTTTGTTTTTCCGGCAGTGCTATTAAATGATATCAGGCTTTTGCCAAGAGAGTTTGCAGCTCTTCCACTTGAAGCCCCTGTTTTTGCCAGGCTTGCCAGTGCGTTTGTCATATCAATGAGATTGCGGCTGACATTCGGAGCTTTTGAAAGTGTTTCAAATAGATATTTAAGATTGTCCGCAAGCAGAGGTATATTCGTCACGGCCCTTCCGCTCGCAACGCTTCCAAGTTTACCTATTGAAACAACAAGTTCTGTCAAATTTTTATTATCAAACGACATAGAACCTATTTTGTTCATTTGTCGCACAAAATTCTGTAACTGCGCAGATAATGTGGGAAGGTTTTCTGTCGCCTGTGTTCCTGTCTTTCTTCCAAGCCTGCTAACTGCGTCTATTGTTTCTATAAGCCCCGTTGTGTCAAAGTTCAAAGACCCTACGCTGTTCATTCCACTTACGAACTGAACCAGCTGGTCTTTCATTTTCAACAGGTTATCTGTTCCCTGCGTTGCGTATGTTCCGCCAAATTTTGAAATAGCGCTGGATATATTAAGTATTCCGCTTACATCAACAGACGGCATACTGGAAATTTTTTGAGACAATTCCTGTAAGGAATCTCCAATACTTTTTATCTTCCCGCTGTCCGCAGACGAAATTTTCCCAATAGCTGTAGACAGAGTAGTGATATTTCTGGAATTGAGACCAGTAGAAGCAGTCAAAATGCTTTTTAATCCGTTTGAGATTCCATACAGTTTTTGAGAATCAAACGATACCTTGTTTTGTAAGTTTTCAAGGCTTTTTGTTAATGAATTGATTGATTTACTTGCGCCGGAAGCGCTTGCCTGTATCTCAATCTGTAAAGAATCAATGCTTTCCATAGTTCACCGCCTTATAAAAAAATAGGGAACAGGTTAAGACCCATTCCCTTTTAATCATTCCTTTTTGTGGGATATGTCCCAATTTGCTTTCATCGTTCGTAATCGCATTACAAACGCTTCTCGTTCCTTTTGCAGATCGTCTTGCGTCATTTCCGTAGACACGTCTTTTAATAACGGTTCTTTTATATATTTGCTTGACGCTTTCTTGCCTGCAAGAACGTGTTCTACAGAAACGAGAACTGCAGAAGCTACATAATTTCCGCACCATGTCCATATATCTGCGTCCTTGCTTCTCCGCTCCATTGAATAAGCGTCAGCATACGGTTCCAGATCTGCCGGGCATGAATTGTCTATGTCTTTAACTGTAAAGCCATATCCCTTTGTAGCAATAAGCCAGAATGGGCGGACTTGATTTTTATAAACCTCCCATGTTAGCTCTCTGCTTTCTTCAGTGCTTTCACCGTTTTGGCTTTCGCCTGTTCCTCCCGGAACATTTTTGATAAAAAACCGTTTTCAATCAGTTCGCTCTGCAAAGCTGTATACAGCTTTTCAAGATCACTATCTTCTTCGTCAAAATAGGAGTCCAGAAGTTCGTACACCTTGTCCATCTGTGCTTCCTTTTCCGCTGCTCGTTCCGGATTAAATCCAAATTCATCAGAATGGAATTTCTGTAACCCGATAAGCAAAAGCTCCGGAAGGAATAAAAGAAGCTTATCAATGGATTCAGCTTCGCTTTTGTTGTTTTCAAGGCTTACCAGTTTCTTGATGATTCCATTTTTTACCGTAGCTGCATATCCGAAATAAATATTGTAATCTTTTCCGTTGATTTTAATTTTTGTCATATTTTCCCCTTCCCCCTATACTCTATATAGGGAAGGGTGCCCCGAAGGGCACCCTGTTTTACCAAAGTACACTTGATTCTGATTCGGCTGTATTTGCATAATCGTCAGCCACAACAGCCTTTCGTGATTTTGACTGTGACTGACTATTTATTCCCCCGATGTCGGCTCTACCTTCGTGTCGCTTCCAATCATTTCGTCTACGGTAAGATTGATTTCCATAGTCAGAAGTGAGTTCTGCTCTTTACCGGAAATAGGAAGCTTAGACGGAGGTGCTGCCACAACAAACTCCGCTTTCGTGAATCCAGGAGTGATTGTCTGGAACCACATTCTCTTTCCTTCTGTGAGTGCCTGGTAATCTGTGATTACCTTTTCCCACTCTGCAATGGTCTCATCTGTTTTGTTTACCGTGATAGTAAATGTGTCGGATACGGTATCTCTTCCGGGAATATTTCTTGTCTGCTTATCTTCCAGTGCGGAAGCGTCAATAGCTTCTGTTTCTACAGTTACATCGCCAATCTGGTTGATTCTGCTCAGAATGGTAAATGCTGTCGGTTTCGTTCCCTTGGTAGTCTCAACACCGTATGAAAATGTTACGCCAAGAGAAGATACGCCCGCTGTTTTAGTTGCTGCCATGTCTTTTCCCTCCAATAAAAAAGGAAGCTCTCACGCTTCCATAACTTGTTACAATGTGTCGTTTGCTCCAATCACTCTGCTGAACCTCGCCGTGCTGCGGAACGTTTCTCCGCTATATCCGATTTCCGGCATTTGAGTGATTGCAAATCTCATTTGTTTGAATTCATCTGCCACGATTGCCATTATTTTTCTCGCGTCACCTTGGCTCGTGTTCGTTGTTACATCTACCTGAATGGTTTCCCTTACACCATTTATATAAAATCCTTCCAAATCTTTTCCGGTTTCTGCCCCGGGCAATTCGTGAATGTAAATATTTGGGAAAATTGCTTTTGCTGTAGATTTTCCTGTTCTCGTAATGTATGCGCTCGGATAATTTTTCCTAATTTTCCCCATTGCTTTTTCATTTACAACGGAAAAAATCTTTGTTTCCAGGTCAAACGCCCACTGGTTATCGACTGCCATTACCCGAACACCTCCTTGGCAATTTCTCTGTACTTTTGAATAATTTCCAAGCTTGCGCTATACATCGGCATTGTAGCCTTCACACCATGCGTATAATGCCACTTATCATCGTTCCCAAGGTAATACCACCCATCTTCAAATGCGTGTATCTGCCCTGGGTAAGTTCCAACTCCAAATCCTAATTCGTTGGCCTTTGGGTTTTCATTTCCTCTGTTGTAATAAATTCCGGCTCCAAACTCTATCGCAAGCAATGTGTAAAACGGCTCCCGCTCTTCTGATTCAATTGTTTTTCCAGTGGCAATCAAAACAGCTTTACAGCCCATTTTTTCTGGTTCGCAATCAATCCTCAGTTTTACCGTTCGGCCGAGCGGGCTTTCGGAAACCTTTTCTACAGCAACTTTTTCTCCGCACTCAGCTAACCTTTTGGTCAACAGCTTGCATTTTTCGATAACGTCTTTCCTATATTCTTCCATCTCCTGAATAGCGTTCTTTATGGAATCTTCTGAAAGTGCCATTGTAATCTTATGACGTGCCATGTCACACCTACTTTACCGTTTTCTGAAGCAGATACAGATCCACAGTCAGGCCCTCGTCAGCTACGCCCTTAACCGTGTAATCCGCTGATGTAGGCTCTGGAAGATTGTTTGCGTCAAATTCTACCTCTGACTTCTTCCAGACCAAATCTCCGGCTTTCAGTGGTAAATATCCCTTGTCTGTGACAATCTGTACATATGTGCTTGAATCGTCAATTCCAAATTCTTTTATAAGAACTTCGCTCAGCTTATTGCTGATATTGGCGTAAAACTCTTTTGGCTCCGAATATCCAATTTTCTCATCGGATATAAGAGGAATGCGGTTTCCGTCTGCGTCCTCATAATATTTGATGTTCCCGTCATCATCTTTTTCGTAGACGGTTATTCGCTGTCCATGCTGCGAATACCACATTCTTTGCTTGTTAATGTCAAGTATTTTTCTTCGCCTGCTTATAAATCTGGTTCACGCCGGTGCTGGCCAGACCGCTCACAATGCCTACGGCAATCGCAGTCATAATATCGCCAGCCGGGAAATCCGGCATAACGTACATTCCGACCGCACCGAGGATTCCACCGGAGATACCTACAATCACAGGAATAAGATTGTCATTGATATTCGGCACAGTCTTTGCTCCAATACCAATCAAATAGCAAATCACTACAATCGCTAATGATGTTCCAATCTGCATGATATCCATTACTCTTTCCCTCCACTTCTTAAATGTAGTTCCTGTATCTCGTTATACATTTTGGTTACCATTCCATTTCCGCCCAAAGCATGGTAGGCATTATACATCTCAACAAAATTGTCAAATGCGTATGACGGAATCTCACCTAACTTAACGTATTTATCGTGATACTCAATCAGTTGCACACGCAAAAGAAGCATCGTTCCCTTGCTGTTTGCGTCTCTATCCTTTTTCTGCTGTTGCAGAAGCCAGACGATATAGCCCAGAAAAATAGGAAGGACTATGATGTATGTCTGTAATAAAAAGTCTTTCATTTATATCTCCTGCATTTTTATTTACGTACCGCCCACCGCCGCCTAAAGTACGTCCCTGCTACCTTTTCCGTAACATCACGAAATTGGTAACGCACAATCTTCTACAAAAATCTTACAAACGGGAACACGCAGGCAAATAGGCTTTCTCTATCTTTCCATGTTCTACTCACGCCGTTCTCCGAATACGACGCCATAAACGCTTCTCCGGCCTGTGAATAATCATACACAGCCAGATTTACGATTACTCCCTCGTACTTCTTCATATCTTCGTCAATCCGCTCCTGTGTATAACTTTCCGGGTATTCACGCCTGTTTATGACTTCTTGCGTAGCCTGGTCAATCAGCTGTTGAATCCTCGGGTTATCTTCCTTATGGTCAAACACAGTCTTGTCGGCCCCGTCCGATTCCTCAATATGAAATTGGCCTAGCCGGATTTTCACCTGTTCCAAGAGCGTATATGCCATAAGAAATCCTCCTAAAGTTCAAACAGATTAATAAAATACTCTTTCAGTGACGCCCCGGTCATTTCTTCATACCCTGGCACGTTATTCTCGGCTGCAAGAGTTTTAAGAGCATCGATGTTCATTCTGTTGATTTCCGTCTTTGTAAATGGCTTCTCAAAAGTCAGAGAGGCGGACTTTTCCGCCTCTTCAATTTCTTCTCCTGGAAGATACCATTTCCCTTTGTATTTAACTTTATGGTCAAATTTCATAGGGTGTCCCTCCCTAGTAGCACTTAATCACATAAGTGCTGTCCATTCTCTCATAGGAAGGAAGTACAATCTCGGAAACGGTAGTCTTTGTGTGAACCGGGTCGCTTGTGGTGGTTACGGACACCGCAACACCAGTATTCACAATAGATACGTCCGCCTCGCCACTTCCCATAAGGGTTCTCTCTTCCGGTGTAGTTCCGTACCAGGTGCTTCCCAGTGCGCCGTCAGGAATCAGTGTTGCAAATCCGTCCGGATAGAATTTTGCAGCTGTACCATCCTCTTTCTTGTACTGCTTAGAGTACACGATGATTCTGATTCCAAGCTCGTTGGAAAATACTTCTTTTACCCGGTTGTCATTCATGAACACGGTCGCCGTGGTGTTCTGTGCCAGAATCGCAGACTTAATCTTTGCGTTCTGCTTCAGATAGTCCATAGTCTTTCTGGACACAATCATAATGGACGGACGCTCACCAGTTTCTGCTTCTACTGCATCCAGTGCTGTTGCAATATCGTCCATCGGGTCGGAATTCGTAGTGTCTGACCACTTGTCAGTGTCGGTTGTAAGACTCGCAAAGTTCTTTGTCTTATATGTGCCGTTCGGATCGTAGTTGTAGGCATATGTCACTCCATTTGCTTCAATGGAAATCTTCGGTGAGCCATCGCTCGGCGCCAGAAGCTGCATAATCATTCTTTCCGGAACAACGTTCGCTCCATCAACTAGAGTATTGGCATCGTCAAAGATTCTGCTCAGAACCTCCGCTGCATACGGGTCTGTGCTATCCTTAACCCTCATGATTTCCTGCTCGTCTGCTTCTTTTACCAGCATGGATTCTCTGAAGAATGCCATTTCGGTTTCTGTAAGCTTGAACCCTTCACGGCTTCTCAGAGTGGACACTGCGTCGAAATTTGACGGAGCCAAGGATACAGGCAGTCCTTTGGATGTCTTGATCCATTTCAGGTCAAGTCCCATTTTCTTTTTAGCCGGAAAGAGTCCAGCTCCAAGGTAAGCAATTTTGTTACTTGCTACTTCTTTATGCACAAGTGCAATCGCTTTTGAATTATAAGCGTCTCTAATGTTCATTATTTCCTCACTTTCTACCGATAACTGTTTTCGGTCAGCGGCCGCAAATTTTTACGACCGGTTTTGCTTATTCAAATACAATCAGCGGTAATGCTGTTTTGACTCCTGATGCAATCGTAATTCCAGCATTTGCATTTGCATTTGCTTCGTTTACACACGCAAATGCTTTTACGATGGTTCCGTTAGGATTAGAATCATACACATCATTAAGCAAAATACCTACGGCTGCCCCGTCAGAAGATGCTGCATTTACTTTTTTTCCAGTAGCGTCGATAGGGTTACCTGCTTTGCAGACACCATTCGTGAATGCAGTAGAATCAAGAGTGATTTCCTCGAAAAGCTCCCCTCCGAGACGTCTTTTCAGAATTTCTTTCTGAGTTGTTACAGTTGACTCTGTAAATTTCATCTTTTTAACCTCCTATATAGCTGTTTACAATGGACTCAGCGGCTTTATTCGTTCCAGCGAGGTTCTTACCAATAGCTTCTGCTGCCTTTTCCGCTTCTGTCTTTACTTTATTGCCGCCAGCACCGCCGCCAGGAATATCCTGATTTTTGGCAATCTCCTGTTCTTTCGCCTGTGCTGCTGCGGTTTCTTTTTCGGACATAATCTTTCCAAGCTCCGCATAATCAAGGCTTCCATCTTCTTTCACAATGGTCTTTGCCTGCTCGGCAGTGATTTTGAAATTTGTCATGGCCGCTTCACGCTGATCCCGAATGGCATTAGACTTCTGCATATCGGCAATAGTCTTATTTGCCGCTTCCAGGGCCTTATTTGCTTTTTCGATTTCAGAAAGGTTTCCAGCTTCCATGTCGTCCAGTTTCTTCTGAAGTTCATCTGCCTTTTCGGCTTTTTCCTTGTACTCTGCCGCCTTGTCTTTTTCTTTCTGAATTTCTCCATTCACCTTGTTAAGATAGTTTGTTACCTGCTCGTCTGTCGGCTCTGCGATTCCCAGAGCTACAAGGTTCTGCTTCGCCTGTTCTCTTGACATTTTGATTACCTCCGATTCACTACGCTTTTTTACGCTGGTTGCTCAGCCTGTGATTTCTCCTATTTCACGCATAGGTGCAATTTTTATAAAATAAAAGCAACTGCCAAGATTCACTCGGTAGTTGCCTTATTTGTTTGATTTTGAGTATTTAATTTTTCTGCAATTTCTTTCGCCTTGCGCTCCTGTTCTTCCACATCATCAATAGTTTTCCATAGATTATCAACGTATGGTTTGGACAATAGGAATGTCTTTTCTGCGTCCCCCCACAGTCCGACAGTTTTGATTGCGACAAGCGGGTGAATTCCGCATTGGAGAAGCTGTAACAAGGTCTGTGATTTCGTGTACATATTATCCTGCGGGCTATGGTTGATCTGCACATCAAAATCTCTAACAGATAGCTTTAAATCATTTCCGGATACGCGAAGGGTATTCAGAACTGCTACTGCAAGGCGCTTTTCTGCCGATTTCACAATCGGATCTTTCAGTTTTGCTCTTGTTTTAGAAAAATCCCATCCGTTTCTAAGCTCAACAGCTCCCTGCGTATCTCCGCCGGTGTTGCTTTGCTTTGTAGGAATTGCAAGAATGGATAATGCATTGTCCCACAAGTCATCTTTGGAAACCTGGCACTGCGTCTGATTGAGTTCCTGTGTCATCACATCGACATCAGACTTATTGTCCTTGTTTATTGATTTTACTACCAGTGCCCGGTTTAGCTTCATTTTCGCAAACTGTTCTTCATCAACTTCGCAATTCACAAATTTAATCCATGACTGGACGAACTGTTCAATCCCGTCCATGCGGTTTGATTGCATATTGTTGATTGCGTCCAACATAGAAATGACAAGTTCAATGTCCGAAATACGTTCGTGATTGTTTGGATACTCTACAATCGGGATTCCGCCATAGGTATGCAGTTTTGTTTCAAACACAGTGCTGTCAACAATCTTAAATGACATCGTTTCGGAAAAGGCCAGTTTGTAGTATCTTCCGTCCTCATCCTTCAATTCCTGCACAGCAAGAACCGGTTCTTCCGTGCTTCTGTTATAAATAACAAAAGTGTTCATCGGTGTGGGAGCAACAATTCTAAACGGAATATCCCCATCTTTGCTCTGAACAGCCTTGAAAGATGTTCCGACGGCAGACTGCCACTCTCCAGCCTTTATGTCTTTCTCTTGCTTATTTGCGTCAGCCATGAGGTCGTTTAGTTCATCTACCGAACTGTTTATCCGCTTATCATCTTTCCGGCTGATAAATTGAACCGGCTCCCCGTATGTCTGTCCAACTTTGAATTGGACAATTTCATAAGCATGATTCTCAACAATCTTGTTTGTTATGTCCTCATTGCTTATTTTCTCCCTATACAGTACCGGTTGATCGCCTTTATAATATTTCCACAGGTACCGTATGGCCACTTTGTTTCTGTAGAAATTCCCGATACAGCTTCCAATAACTTTCACAACGTTCAGTGCTGTAATCTGTTCAACATCTGTGTATGAAATTTTTCGCCCATAGTCCCCGTCCACTATTTTTTGAAAAGGAACTCTGTTTTTTTCGTACATAAAATTCTCCTAAAGGAAAGTCATGCCGGAAGATGTGTTCCTAAGAGGTATCTTGCTTACCTCTGTTTTTTCCGTATCCACGTGATACACAATTCTTTTCCTGCATTTTTTACAGATCCCTACGATTACATTCGTAGTAGAACGCCCATCCCATGTTCCTACTTTCCGCTTGCACATGGGACAATATATCGTTTTAGGAATATATTCCATATCTTTCTCCGATTTAAGAAAAATAAAAGGCAGCTCCTTTCGGGGCCACCTTGTGATAATCAAGTAAAATTTTTCAATTATATTGTAATACATGGATTTTTAGCAGAACAGATGCAGATTAGTGACATTTCATGACATTTCAGGCCAGATTTTGGTTCGTTAAATGCGAAATAGTGAAAACTTATTTATGGAAATCCATATTCCTAAAGATAGTTTTTCCCATACTTTTCCTCAAAGCTGTTTATAGCCCTTGAAACAAGTCTTAACGTATGTCGATCGCTCTCATGTTCTTCTATGGAAATTTCTTTTATATTTTTCTGAAGAATGTACTTTTTCGCTAAAACATTATATTCGTCCGTATCTTCAAGGCTTTCTATTTCCTGCACAATTTTGAACCGCTTTGATATTGTTTCGCTAAGTTCCTGTTCTGTGTCTATGATTTTTCCTACAAACGAGCCTAATTTGTCCTTATCTCCAGAACTTTGTACCCTATCCCCGCCAGCCGGTGCGCTCGTTCCGTAAGCCATAGCCCGCAGATTATATATTTCCTCTCTTTTGTTTGAAATCATCTTATCAAAACGCCGTATTTGCGATAAATATTCTCTTGTCGTCATGCGTACCTCCTAAATGGGTTTACAGCAGCTTCAACCTTCGCCACTCTATTCCCAGATGTTACTCTGATAGCGAAGTTTGAAAACACATCTGGCACATCATCAAGTTGCTTCTTTCCAGATACCGAATACTGTTTCAGCAACGACATCATTATTCCATATGGCTCATTTGGCTTGTACTTCGATGGATCCTTAAAAATCACATGCTGTAAAATCCAGCTAGAGCACTGGAAAATCCTTGCTTCCTTATTCGTCTCTGTAGGTGTATCGGTGATGTTGCAAATCCAGCCTTTAGATTCGACACGTTTATTGACTTCCATTGCCACGCGGTCACCGCCAGCATTTCGCTCGAACTCGCACTCCTGCACCTCGTTATTCACCAGAATGTTAGCAGCGTTCTCATACTGCATCTCATAATCGGCAGTATTGTCGCACACGGCATCCACGCAGTAATAATCATCACCGTACTTTTGAAGAACCGGAAGGACAAAATAGTCCGTTCCTTTCCCCTTCGTATCGCACTGCGCCGTGATAATTTCGGGTGTGCCATGCGGAAGATTAAGATACCTCCGGATCTTATCATCTGGGAACAGCAGGCCTTCACGTTCAATCGGTTCCTGCTTATATAGGCACTTATAGGATATTTCATCCATCAAAAGTTGCTGATCTTCAAAAAACGCTACATCGAACCCGGAAAACTCATAATCAAAATTGCTCTGGCCAGTTACCGGGTCAATATCCGGCACTGCAATTACTTTTACTCTCGGATTCCCTACGTACATGTTCTGAATACGCCCTATAACGTCATGTACGCTCCACCTGGTCGCAATATGAATCTCTTTGCAGTTCTTACCGTCTGTGTCTTGAATCTTCCTCTGTCGGGCATCTACAGAGTATTTACTCCACAGTTTTTCGAGAATCATCGGGTTAAGTGCTTCTTCAATTCCGCCAATCATATCATCTACCAAAAGAAACTTTGATGCACGGACTTTACCGGCATTCTTACTTCCGACAGACGTACACTGCACAGATGGGAACGATTTATACTTCCCAACATTGAACTGCTCAGCTTTTGCATTGGTACTGGTGACTTGCAAATCCGGGAAAATCTCATTCCAGGCATACTCATCGGCATTGGTCACAATATCGTACATACCGTCATAGTACATTCTGGTAATGTCTCCACTGTGGGAATAGAACAGATTAAAGTCTTTCGGATACCAGCCAATCACCGCAGCATTAAAGAATTTTTCGATTGTCGTTTTCCCGGAACCAGGAATAAGGCTAATGCACAAAATGTCGTACTTGTCATCAATCATTCCCTGTAGAGCATCAACCAGACCGATTTTCAAAAATTGCTTCCGCCTTGGCATATAGAACCGTTCTTTTGGCTCCCGCTTGTGCTCAATATACCGGAAAAAGCTATCAACCACCTTGTTTTGTGCTTCCAAAAGCAATACTGAATGAAATTTATCAATCAAGTCATACCTTGTTTTGTTCGCAAACGCATATTTTTCCAGATCCCAGATCGTACCTCCGGTCTGCTCCATGCAGTAACGCTCTATAAGCTCTTTAGACCGTTTTGTAAGTTGTAAGCCATATTCTGTATCCTTTTCATTATTTATAGCCACGGAACAGGCTTCTACGTATGCCTCAATGACTGTTTCATCAATGCCATGTGCCTGTATATAATTTTCGTATCCTTGGATTGTTTGTTTCAGATTTTCAGATGCCAATAGAAAAGCACCTCCACTTTCAAAAAGCAAAGGTGCTTGTAAGACCTCTGCCTATAATTTTTTTAGGTTAGCGGCTGAATCAATGTTCAGTCGGTAATATTGTTATTCCATTTGTTTTAATATGTTTTCGCAAAATTTTATATGTCTTTCGAGTAGCATTATTCTATTTTCGTTTCCAACAGCCACTCCGTCAAAACAAGTCCCATACTCATTTTTTCTTTGTTTAGAAATTTTTATTTCCGTCTGTAACCATTTTTTAATATCATCATATTTTTCAGCTTTTTCTAATGCTTTTAGTAATTCAACTAAGGATAATCCATATCTGTTATCTTTAGTCCACATTCCTAGTTTGTCATCAATTATGTGTTTCAGTTCTCTTATCTCGTCATCTTTGCTTTGTAATATTTTCTCAATATCTTTTTCATCTGAGCACCCATTGACAATACATTTTGCAATATCAGAAAATGGCTGCGGATGTTCAACTCTGTCTTTTGCCTCTTCATAAGTGCAACTCCCTTTGTAATCCATAATAATGCCAACAGCTTCATACTTCCCAAGATTAACTCCTAAAAATCTGTCTGTAACTGTGTTCCATATAGCATACAGATTGTCTACATCATCTTGCAATGCAACTATTAACATAATCTCACTCCTTGTTCTCACTATTTGCTAGCTCTTTCGATTCTTCCGCAAAGATATTTTGAATGTGGTTCTTCTCCTAGAGTCGCACAGTCAATCATTTCCTGCGGGCTTTCCGGTACGCTCCGGCTCTCCAAATCTCGCCACATATCTTTTTCTATGCTCTCAATTACTTCTGCCATGCTCATTTTCTTCACCTACAATTATGTTTCCTAAAGCAAGCAGGAACAAATAAAACATTCCACTGCCAGCAAAAGCCGAATAGATTCGACCTGCAAATTCTCCAAGCCAATACCAAACCAAAACCGAAGCAAAAAGCCAATTCGGAATAAAAAATGCCGTTACGCAAATTATTTTAAATGCTATCATTGCTTTTTTCATTGATCTTCCACCAACTTTCTGCCGCAGATAGGACAGTAGTTAATCTCAAATGCCCCTTCTCCGTATTCATTAGCGCTATTGTCATAGCGAAGCGAATAGGTGTAGCCATAATTAGTTTTTACTATATGAGCATTTCCATACGTGAACCCGTTTTCAATCCTTTTCTCTCTGCCATCGCAAAATTCACACATTTCCAGCCTCCACAATAGTCCATTTATGAATCTGTTTAATTCCTTCTTCGGACGAAACAGTTGATGCTTCTTGATTTCCAAGGTAAACTCTGTACTCTTTCCCTCCATTTCAAAATTCGGGATAGGACATCACCATGAGCTTGATGTGCTGCCAAAGGAAAATTGGAACACCAGGAATCGAACCCGGGACTCTCCGGATATAAGCCGGAAGCTCTACCACTGAGCTATGTTCCATTATGCGTTTCTGCGAACCGGATACCAGCCCGCAGCATTTTCATTCTTTTTGAGGTGTCCGCAACTCTCAAATCAGCCAGTCGCTATCTGGCATAGCGCAGTGTGCAGGATTCGAACCTACAAGGCCTTTACAGCCCGACCGGTTAGCAACCGGATCCAATGCCATTATGGGAACACTGCATCTTGATGGTGCGATTTCTTAAACAACCCATCCATTACGACTGTCTACCACGCACCTGCCAAACAGTGTTTTTAGGGAGTTGAGTGAAATGGGGAAGAGAGGAATTGAACCTCCAACGTTTACCACATGGGAACTGATTTACAGTCAGCTGCAACACCGCCAATCGTTGCCGCTTCCCCAGAATTGCATATACCTTACGGCATTCTAGGCGATATGCAAGCACCTGCCAGCCTTGTACGTGACTGGCGAACGGATTTTAATGTCTTTTCTGACTATCATCATGGAAAGGAGGTGAAGTGGTTGCTGCCTATAACAGCGGCGTCTCGTCACACCGGATGATTTTCACAAACCCCACCGGACCTTGTGACGGTCCTTTATCCAGCTTTCCGCTAGTGAGGTAAGGAGAGGTTTATTAAAACGCCGGGTATTCTCATACCCAAACTAGGATGGCCGGAATCGAACCGGCGAATACAGGGGTCAAAGTCCCGTGCCTTGCCGCTTGGCTACACCCCATTGTCTTTGCGTTGCTGCTCGTGTTCGAACTGGCATCGCATCATTCTCGCTATGTTTGTCCTTTCCTGCCGGATTCCGTGTCCCTGGATAAACAACTCACATTCAAGGATTTTCTCGCAGAACTGGCACTCGTCATTTATGTCTTTCCCATGCACTCGCATTATACATCACCCTCCGTTCGGTGATTCGCAAGGTAAGTATCGAAGCCTTCCGGATATCGTGCTTTCAATTTTTCCACATTCATTTTCAAAATTTCATCCAAATCCCAACCAAAGGATTCACATAACATCGCCAAGTACCAGGCTATATCGCCCGCTTCTTTCTTTGCGTGCTCAATGTCCAGTTCTTTTTCGTGGAATACCCACTTCTTAATCATGTCATTGAACTCTCCAACCTCACCAGACAGTCCCAGGCAGGCATTTATGATTCCGCCAAAATCTTTGCATTCCGTGTGAAATTCAGCAGTCGCTTCATGCAGTCTGTTAATTGCCATCCCGTCATTTGTTCGCATTGCTAATCTCTGGTATTCACTTCCGGTCATTTACTTTGCACCTCCAATGAGAAGTCTGAATGTTTCTTTCCCCTTCACGGTTACATAGGTCTGAACATTTGAATATCCAAACGGTGTCGAAAAGTCTTTCATCTGGAACAAACCTGATTTTCTATGTGTTTCATATGGTTTTAACATGTTGTGTCTATCCCGATACACATACTTGTTATCAATCAGCCATCTTGTGAACTGTTGCGGTGGAATGTGAAGTTCCTTTGCTGTGTCCCTGAAAGTGGTGAGAAGCTTACTGTCAACCAGATTATCAAAATATTCCGCCTTAGGCCTCATTTCGACAATCTTTGCTTCTTTTTCAGCGATAATTTTGTTTGCTACAATCAGAGCATTTGCAACAATCTGTTCTGGTGTCATTTGTTCTTGGTTCTGGATATAGCCGCCATTCTTCCGGATAGACGGTAATACCTCTGACGTAACCCATCTCTTAAATTCTTTCGCTTTTCCCAATTTGCTTCCGAAAATCAGAGAATAGAGTCCACTTTCATTCACAACAACCATCTGCTGAACGCCAGAGGGTGTGCTTACAGGGCAGAGCCTTTTATCTTCCTCATCAACGTTATGTCGCGTTGCTGAATACAGGTCTTTATATTCTAATGCTTTTGCCGCATCATTTCCAACAAACCATGGCTCATTATCAATCACAATCGTTCTGATTGCTCCAAATTCTGGATTTTCAAAAATCTTTAACTCATTCATGTTCATACCTGCCTTTCTGGTATTAGCCTTATTGTTATGGCAGTAAAACTGTTAAGGCTTACAGCTTTCAGGTGTACATCCCTGTTACTGCCATATGGTCTTTTTATTTTTGAGAATATTTTAGGGACTTAGTAGGCCGGTTTTTCGGAATCTCACAGACCCCCTCCCCGTCTCCGTGTTTAGTTCCCATATTTTGGATCTATGTGAAGAACCCAAATTCTCCGTATAGATCGCTATACATCATGCACAATCATTTAGCTTCTTCTTTGTTCACCTTGCACAATGTTTGGAAATTATTTACTATTTGTGCATCAATGGCGGACAAATCGGTGTTTTCTGTCTTTCCGAGTCTTGGCAAATCTGCCGCCGTAAGCGCTTCCCTGCGCTGTCTATTGCTGTCTGCCGTGTATGGACTTGCCCAGCCGTGCCTCCTGTTAAGGATTGCGATCACGCCTACCGGGTTCGCCTTTCCGGATGCAAGCTTGTTTGACAAGCTTTCCTCGTTGTATTTTTGTAACTTTTTGCAAATCTCCGAACCCGCCCGGCTTAGTTCTCGTTGATTATATCCCCAATCATATATTGTGCTATCTGGGATACCTGTTAAATTGCTAAATCCTAATATACTAACCTCTTTTTCGTTTTCCATGCATATATATATATAATAATTACAGATTTCGTCAACCAAGCTATAATCGTAAATGTTGTAGTTACTAGACACAATACTGTTTCCAGGGATGTTATGATTGAGCTTAAGCATCTTAACATCTGGGAATACATAGCGTTGAATATACATCAATGCAGCATTCCAAACGCTTTGTGATTCTTTGGCCATGCTTTCAATCTGGCGGCGCTCACAGTACTGATTGAGGTATAGATCTATATCATTTTCAAACACTTCTACAGTTTCCAAGCTTCCGGCAATAACAACTTGTTCCATCAGCTTCGCGCCTCCTTTCCCGGTAAATAAAAAAATCGCCCTCAGAAGTGAATCCCCATAAATCTCCTAAGTGCGATAAATAAATCTATAAAATTCTATTCGGTTTTTCGATACCTGGATTTTAGCATAATACAAAAGATCTGTCAATCATTATTTTCTGTAAATTTTTGTAATTGCTCTGTATATAATATATATAATAATTATCCTTGATTGTATTAAAAAATAAAAATAAAAAAATACTGTGGTGTATAAATATCATCAGAATAGGGATTAAAAGAGATATAGAGAGATATAGGGTAATAGGGGGGTGTGGGGGGAAAGAAGGGAAAAGAGAGGAAAAGAGATATTAAGGGAAAGGAGGTGCGGCAACCACTTGGCAACCATCCGGCAACCAACTGGCAACCAAGAACTCTTGGTCTGATATCAAGGGACCGCATAGGCCCCCTTGCTACCGTTGCAAAATCCCCCTGGAAATGGTATGATTTTCTGCCAATTCCGGGACCTGCAAAGCTGCAAAAAAAGAAAGCCCAGGAGTAACCCCAGGCTTTTATTATTCTTCGTCGTCCGGGTAGTTCTCCCGGATATACTCCTCTACTTCCTCGGCTGTTTCCAGTCCTCCGAAGCACTCCACCATCATGTTAATATCTGTCTGGGCTATGATGCTTCTAGCCCTGTCGGACAGTTCCAGACTGTCCAGAAAATCTGCTGTTCCCTGATTCTTTTTCATGTCCCCGTCTCCTTCCCTTGTGTGGGGCGGTTTCCCGCCCCGGTGCGTTAGTCCTCTAACGTGCTTTGCAGGTTGTCCAGGATTTTCTGGATTCGCTCGTTTTTCTTGTCAGCGTCTTTCTCTTCCTGTGCTTCTTTCAATCCGTCAATCAGGAAGCGGATAAAGCCGTTGAACTGTTTGTCTGTCATTCCCATCTGCTCCATATTTCTCCTTTCCGGCTTTCGCCTATTGCCTTTCGACAATTATATTATATATTACTCAATATGTTTTGTCAATAGCATTTTATAAATTACTCAATATTTTCCCATTTTTTCTTGCACCGCTTCCAGTATATAAGCGTTCAGGCTCTTTCCTGCCGCTTGCGCTGCGTCTCGTACCTGCTCACGATACCCAGCCGGGAACATGACCGAAACCCGATCATAGTTCTTTCTATTATATTCGTTCTGCTTGTTATATCTTTGCTCTAGCTTTCTTTTTGCTTCTAATAGTTCCATTTTTGCAACCTCCTTTTTATACATTATATTATACTCAATTTAATTTATCAATATACAATATTCTTTTTGTGAATATTACTCAATATGCTAATACTATTTTTGTGCTAATTGCTACTTTCAAATAAATTACTCAATTTATATTGACTTTATGAATTACTCAATATATAATAAAACCATCAAATAAAGAACCGGAGACACCGGAGGAGGAAAAGAAGAACGAACATGAAAACAAAAATCCTGTAACGAGATTTTAGCCTGGATTTTTCAACATAGAGGGGGTATCAAAATCCCTTGGACTAAAATTTTTTTGGGAAAAATTCATTGTAAAAATCAATGATTTCGCGGAATATACTGATTCTCCAAGTTCCGCTGCCAATCGTTCCCGTGTCATTCCGGGGTTACTCTTCCGAACATATTCCAAAATTTTATCAATTTTATCCATCATGCCACACCTCGATTCTTTCCAATGCTTGTCATTAAATCGTCCAGTAGATACACCAGTTCTGCGCCGTACAGGCTTACCCAGTCCGCCATATACTCTTCCTGCTCCATCGCCATGTGAATGTCATAGGAAAAGCAGAAGCAATGGCACAGCTCATGTGCTAATACCTTGCGCAATTTCGCCCGTTTAAGGCGATTTGACACATATACGGTACATTTATTGCCATCACATACCGCAAGGCTCTGTGAGCCGTCTGAGCGTGCCAGAAACGGGCTTAAAATATCTACAAACTTTATATCCCATCTAATTCCATTGATTTCAAACATAATTACCTCCAAACAAAAAGAGACCACCAACCAAATAGTGGTTGATGATCTCTACACTGAATTTGTGTAAGCCAAACATTTCGCCGGGCTTTCATGTAAAAAGATACTGTTTGCTGTATGTCATTTCTCTTCTCGCTCTTTAGTACGCTGCATTAAACAGATTCAAAATAAATTCTCTGCCTAACTGAGTGATTCTTCTGTGATAAACTACTTTTCCTGAGTCTAAAACTTCCTGTTTGATATCTTCATATCCCTGATCGCTGTATCCAGAATACAGAACCCATGTTCCATTTACTTTATACTGGACTTTGCGATCTGCCAGTAATTGGTTCAACTGCATTGCCGATTTCAGATTTAGTTCTTTTGCAATCTCTGTCATTGTATATGTCTTATTCACGTGCATCAGAATGGCATTCCTGCGTTCGGCCTTAACTCTGGCTTCACGCTCCTCCTTCAGCTTTGTGAGTAGACTTATTCCAAAATCTGGATTGTTCAAAATCTGCTCAATCACATTGTCCGTTGCGTAAATACCGTGTTTACGAATGGACGGGATAATCTCGTTAGCAACCGTTGCTTGAAACTTTTCGGCTGTTTCGTTCTTGGCTTTCATTGCAAGACGGTAAAATATGTTCTCTGGGATAAAATCAGGTCTTTCGCCGTCTGTGGCGAAATCAAGTTCGGCTAAATATTTGTCAACTCTCGACCATCTAACATATTCTGCATCGCCTTTGTTGTCTGTAAAACCAAGACCTCTAGCAACGGCTTCAAGGTTTAAATATACGGTACCATCTTTTTCGTAGCAGTCTACGCCGCAAATTGTTTCTAATCCATGGTCTGCGTAAGCAGCGCATTCATTCGTAGGGGTGTTTAAATAATTCATGGTACTTTACCTCCCTATAAACGCTTTATGGTGCGCAAACAGCATTTGTGCGGGTCAGGAGCACACCCTGACATGACTTCCGCATGTTAAAAATTTTCAGCCGTACATAGATTTTTCTATTCTGTCCAGATACCTGTCAGCTTCTTTCGCCAGTTCCGCAAAGTACCCGATGATGTCAATCGCATAGACCGGGTAATAACCGACTTCGGTTTTGTAGATTTCTCTGGCCTGCTCTAAATCGTATTTTTCGGAAACTCTAAGCAAAATGCAGTGATACAGGTACTTTCTGGTATTCCCGGCTTTATTGCACATTCGCTCCATGCGGCCTTTGTTCCGCTCGTACCAGTCGGATACCATTGGAACCTTTGGCGTATATGCCTTACTTTCAAAATCTTCCAGCACAGGTTTTGTCCCGGCCTTAAGCATATCTTCCATCTCGTGGAACCGCTTAATGTACTTTGCTGTGAACAGAACCCCTTTCTCCCCGGTGAACTTGTTCGCCAGGAACTCACAACCCATCTTTGTAACCTTGTAGCAAGGCATTTCCTTATTCTGCTCAGATAAATACGTCGCCGGTACAAAGAAATCGGAGACAACCATTTGGTTGTCAGCTAAAATATCTACGTATCCTCTTATGTGTTTTCCCTTCGCTTCCCGGCCATCAAGTTTCCGCAATACCTGCCAATGCGCTACGTTCATCATTTCTGCAATTTCCAAGGTGGTGATTGTCTGATGTTCGGATTCCGTGGTGCGCAATAATGAATTGTTCATCATTACTCACCACCTTTCTCTGCCATTTTATCAAGACAGCCATGACCCCAGTACCCCAGCCAGCGCCTCATGAACGTCTCCCAGTAGGCAAGCATTCCTTCTGTATCCATGCAGTCAACCATATCGTGAATTTTCTTTCTGTTCTCTTCCATCAACCTTTCCTCCCTTACACCTGCGGAACATAGCTTCCGTCCATGATACTGATTGCCAGTTTCATTCCTTCCACGGCATAATAGCTGTCATTTCTGGAAGCACACGCCATGAAAAGTTCGCTCAACCGCTCATAAACCTTTTCGTTTACGATTTCTTTGATCTCGTCCATCAGCGGCTGAAAGAATTCAATACACTTATCTCCCTTTTCTGCACTTTCTGCTATCTGGCTGGAATATACTACCTCTAAAAATTTGTCCATTTTAGAATCCTCCGAAAATTCTTGAAATTCCCGCAAGGATCTGATAGGATAGATTTATCAGTCCTCGCGGATTGGTGTGCAAAGCGTTGTTTTCGTTGGTAGCGGTGCAACGCTTTATTTTTTGTCAATTTCTTCCTTTACTTTCTGAATCCCCATGTTAATAACATTAGTTCTTGATGTTTCCAATTTGTCAGCACAATATTGGAGATCTTCCGCTTCAGACTTTGTAAGCCTTAAAGTCAAACTAACATTTTTGGGATTTTCAGTTAATTTCTGCCCTTTTTTCAACGGTGACACCGTAACACCTCCTTTGATGATTGCACGTGCAATCTTTGTATCTATAATATACATTGCACGTGCAAAGTTGTCAAGAGCCAATTTCAAAAAAATTAAAACCACCGCCTGCAGAGGTGATGGTTTTGCGTGATATCTATAATTCATAGTCAGGGTAAACGGCTTCCCATACGTCTTTATGGTAGGCGTTCACTTCGCCATAGTTGGCGTCGAAGATCTTTTTAACTTCGTGCCCCATGCGCTCCCCGACTTCTTTTAGTCTTCTCCACTTAAAGGTTTTCCATGAAACGTTGTTCAGTGCTGCTACACGCTTGATTGAGTACCAGTCCTTGCTTGTATCAAGCTGTGCCTGTAACTCTGCCTCCCGGTCAAGGCTTTCCAAAAGCTGTGCAATAGCGTCCCGGTAAGACATCGGCATATTCGTCTTGTCGTCTTTCTTCTGGAAGTAATTGTCAACCAGACGGTCATACACTTCCCACGCTTGATCCGTGTTCAGGGATTTTGCGTGAAGAAAGGCGCCCTTTTCTGTCCAAAGGTACAATGTGTTAATATTGGGCAAAAGGTCAATTTGTCCGTTTGCCTTGAACACTCTTAATTCTTCTCCCTTTAAACAAACGTAATGTTTCCCTTCGATGTATCTTTCTTTGTTACGGTTAAAATTCTTCGTAATTACATCAGTTCCTGTTCCATACGCTTCCGCAATCTGCTGCGTGGTCAAAACTCTCTGACATCTGTACTCTGTTACTGCTAACTCTTTCATGATAGCCCCTCCATTTTTCTTTAAACGTTTTTCCCATATATTTCCTCCTTAGTAAAAAATAGGCGCACACAAAAGAAGTATTTGTTTGTTCATCCTTTGTATGCGCCACATCTAAATCATTTGTAAAATTGAAGATATAAACAGTATTATGCACATCTGCTAGAAAAAGTCAAATGGTTTTTTGGTATTCAGTTTATTTCCCAACAAAAATAATCTTGTCGCTCTGCCAGAAGTTGATGTCATATTCAAGTTCAATGCTTTCTGCATCGGTAGGAACCTCGAAATACACAGCACCTTCGGCTTCGCGCCCTGCTGATAATGTAGCATCAAGACCGTTGTCAGACTCGATCCATGATTGGTCTACCTTAGAGTTATCAGCGTAGCACTCCCAGTCCATAAGCGTGGAAACGGTTTGGTCTGTATCGGAAATATTTTCAAATTTGAATTTAAATTCCCAGTAAGTATATCCATCCTTTGCCTGTAAGAACTCGTTATCCGGCTCATATTCACTTGCTGATTCATAAGTAATTCGGAAGTTATCCGTCTCAACAAGATCCCCTACCTGGAATACGTTGCTCGGCTCTTCAGTTTCAGTGGAATCACCACTTTCTGCTTCCCCTACCTTCTGCGGGTTCTTATCCTTGCTGCCGCTTCCGCCCATCATGCCGATAAACGCAAAGAGAAAAATAAGGATTCCAACCACAAGTAAAATAACACCTAGGCAGCCCATTCCACCCTGCTTCTTTCGGCAGTTCGGACATACTTTTGCTTTTGCCGGTATTTCTGACTGACAATGTTTACAGATTTTAGTTTCTTTCTTCTCTTCCATTACGGAAATCCTCCTTTGTATAAATATTTCCAATTATACCACATGTTTCCTGTTATGGGAATATCCAGCGCACAAATCATCAACCAATATTCAGTTGTCAAGGTGCAAATTTAGAGGGATACAAAGCATATCCCTCTAATAATTTTTACTGGATTTTCTGCATAATCACCTGCATACGGTTCTTAAGCAGGTTCTTTTCTTCCGTGGAAGCGTCAGAAATCAGTTCCGCAATGTCAGATCCAATTTCCCGCAGGTACTTTTCCAGTTCTTTCATTTTCTGTTCTTTATCTTCCGGTGTGTTCCCACGGTGCAGTTCCTTGCTCTCGGTGTAGTTCCGCTTTGCCATATCGTACCGGCTCTCTGTGTGAACTCCAGAATTCATTGACGGCTCTGTGTAGTACATTCTGCCGTCCCGCCGGTCCATATCCCGGTAATTTTCCATGCTCCGGTACATTTCCGGTGTCATGTGGTAATAGGGCGGTTCATCGTATCCACGCCGATATGTTCCGCGACCTTTCGGAGCAAATCTACCATCCGCATAACGGTAATGGTCATAATACCGGCGTCCACCATCTCCATACCGCTCAAACATTTCCATGATTTCTTCCGGGTCCGAATCGTCCATAGCCTTTGTGAGTGTGCGATAATACATCGCCTCGGCCAGGTCCTTCAACATATCCGTTACCTGTCCCATCTCTGCAGTATCAACACTTTCAATCCCGTTATTGAACTGCTTCTCGGCGCATTCAGCCAGCTTCTCAATCATGCAGTGCATTCTCTTAATATCCATACTCACGCCTCCCTCGTCACAACGATATTGGCATTTGCTACTTCAATAGCCTGCGTACTGGTGTTCTCTACTGCAATATTTACGCAGCAGCCTGCCGGTACATCTACATAGATTCCAGCGGACACGTTGTTATACTGCGATACTGCTGCCGGAGTGGAACGCATTTGAGATGAAAGGACCGGTTCCCCACTGATTGCGATTGCCAGAGAAATTTCACCTGCTGTTCCACCTGCCGGTACTGCGATATTTGCGGAAAACTCCACAAAATATCTTGCACGACACTGGTTAGTAAGTCCTCTTAAAGTGATGATTCCGGAACCTTCCCGGTGTTTGATGCAGTTTCCTGCTTTTACCGCTGTGTTTGAAAAAACCACATTCCCGTTCTGCGCTACTTCCTGAGCAGCTACAGCCACAAATTCAGCCATAATATTTACCTCCATAAATGATAAGGGCAGACCGTTAAGCCTGCCCTGTGTAATTCTGCTATGCAGACATAACCTGTTTGGTTAAGTTACGATTATTCTGTTGTAACCGTATGTGATTCCATACGGTTTAGCACCCGCAGCCTGTATTGCAGCCACAGCCATATGCATAAGCGTTCGGATTCGGAACAACGTATGCCGGAACTGCTGCCGGATTAACCGCGTTGATAATCTGCTGTGTCTGAGTAGCCATCTGAGCAGTGAGAAGTGCGCTCTGGCGATCCTGAGAAGCTGCCCGACGAAGATCACTATTCTCTGCCTGAAGAGCAGAGATTTTCTCCTGGCACAGATAGTCAAGGATTGCACGGGTTCCTGCATTCTGACTGTCGATGATGTCTCTGGTGTTGCTGTTCATTGTATTCTGCAAAGCGCAGGTATTCTGTGCCATGTTGTAGTTTACACCCTGAATAGCTTCACGGGTTTCGCAGCAGCAATTTGCAATCTGTGCCTGCAATGCATTGGTGTTCTGCATGTTTGCAATGGTATCTGCATTGATTGCCTGCTGGATTCCAAATCCGGTCTGCATGATGTTTGTGTTGATTCCATTGAATCCGGTAAGCATACCGTTATTTACGGCATAAAAACCATCACACAATCCATTGGAAATTCCGTCAAGTTTGCTGATAACCGCCTGATTATCAAAACCACGCTGGATGTCTGCCTGGGTAGCTGCTGTTGCTACATAACCACCGCCGTTTCCTCCACCAAATCCTCCCCAGCCGTTGTTTCCCCAGCCAAAAAGAAGTGCGAATACGACGATGATCCAGAGCCATCCTCCGTCTCCCCATGCTCCACCGTTTCCGTAACCACCTGTGTTAGCAGGCATTACCGGCATCGTAAAAGGTGTGTTGTTGCCATTAAACATATTAGATTTACCTCCGTAAAATATATTCATAAAGAGATTCCCTAGGTTTTGTGCACAAACCTCTAATATGCCATCAAAGATTAAATTTGCTTTTTATCTGCTGCATTACTTCATCTGCATTCAGACCTTTTTCTTTGCACAGGTTTCTTGCCATCTGCTCAACTCCCTGTGCATCCCCTTTCTGCATAAGTTCCACGGCATTTTTAGCCATTGGATTGCTCATGATCTGGTTGTTTCCCATAATGTTTTGCATAAACTGCTTTGGATTTTGAAACATCTGCATTAAATTCATCGGATTCATTCAGATTCACCATCCTTTTTCACTGTGGCAGTTCTTCCTTTTGTTCCTGGTCTGGCTATTGACAGTTCCAACCGGTCAATCTTTTCCGAAAGTTCATTGAACTTGCTCTCAAATAGCCCTGTAATCGCGTCAGATAGCCCTAAATTCGATTCTAAATCGTTCTTTGATAAATTGCCCGTCTGCGGCTCTGAAATTGGTTTAAATGTCAATGTGCGAATTGTTCCGTCGGCGCACCAGTTTTTTACATAAATTTCCGATAAGTCATGCTTAGGGAAAAACGCCGCCGATCCGTCCATAGGAACGCAGTCAGCTGTTATATTATCAGCAGAAGCAACCATCATTCCGTTAATCACGCGCTGAAAAGGCTGTTGCTGAACCATCTGCTGTTGTACAGGCTGCTCCGGCTGTGCTGGCTGTTGGAACCTAGGCTGTTGCATATACTGGCCGAAAAATTGTGGCTGATAAGCCGCCTGTGGATTGTAAAAATTATTCTGATACGGGTTTACCATTGCTTTCTACCTCCTGTTCCAATACTTCTTCAATGGCATGAATGACAGCAGACTGCGTCTGCAAATCAAGCCTTTGCAATTCTTCTCTTGCAAAAATTTTTTCCAGTACATCGTCAGAAAACATTGTATACCCCTCCTTATGCCTACATTTTTGCATAAAAAAAGACGGGCCAACCGTCAACTACCCGTCCGGTTCCCGTCACATTATGGCATAAAAAAAGAACGCCGAAGCGTCCAGAACATAAGTTTGTGTTACCTTTCGTGTTACCTAGTCGATTTTACTGAAAAATTAGAGGCCGTACAAAATCTCCTTTCCTCAGTAAAATCAAGGGTTCTTAGCACTTTTTCAAGGCAACAAATTAGTAGCGAGGAAGGGATTTGAACCCCGTTTAAGATCCCTCAAACCCGCATAAATACTGGCTTTTTCAGGCTTCTTGAAGTGTTACCTGTGTTACCTTTTCTCTATATAGTGCATTTTTTAATAAATCCTGGGTTTCTCTTTTATCCCTGTTGTTAAAGTAATAGTATTTTTTTGTGGTGGATATGTCCACATGCCCCATCTGTTCCTTTACAACGGAATCCGGTATTCTTGCGTCTATGAGCTGTGTTCCATAAGTCATCCTGGCCTTATGCATCGAACGTTTGCTTATGTCGGCTTTATCACACGTGCGATATAACTTATTCGTGAACATTTTCCCTTTTATCCTATCTCCGTTTTTCATAAAAACATACTCTCCAAAGGGATTTAGCTTACGAGCCTGCCTAAAAATCGCACTTGTTTCTTTTAATATCACGAGATCCCTGACTCCGGCGTCTGATTTTGGAAAATCTCTGACTTCAAAAACGTATTTTCCATCTTCGCCCTTGTATCTTATCTCGGTTTTTGTTACACTTATATAGTCATCGTGAATATCCGACCACTTAAGTGCTGAAAGCTCGCCGCTTCGCAAGCCTGTTTGAAAGCCGATAATAACACCGGCGACAAGTAGCGTGAATTCCTCATTTTTGAGAATATTCATAATTCTTGCTTCTTCTGAGTCAGTAAAAACTTTTGCGGACGGATTCACGATTACTTTTCTGAAAGACTTCTTTGACAGGTCTAAGTCTCCCATGAAGTGAGTAATGCTTATCTTGGTGTATCCATTTTTCTTTGCATACTTGAAAATTCCATTTATCAGCACCCTCAAATTTGCCCAAGCCTTAGCAGTCAATTCATTTTCGCTGATAGTCTTTTTTATGAAACTTTCTAGCATATCCTCTGTTATTTGTGGGAATTTCACCTTTGCCAAATCGGAATTCTTCAGAAATTTGTTATAATCGACTTCATACCGGTCCGCCGTCTGACGCTCAATTTCCGAATATTCAAGCTTCTTTGCTACCCATTCTCGGTAAACCGTAGGGATATAAGGCTCTGTTTCGACAGCTTTATAATAAGCAACTATCGCATCATCCAACGATTTTTCCGATTTTCTTTTGAGAAGCTTTAATCCTCTTTCGTTTCCTTCACATGGAACATAAGTATAAAAAATACCGTTTGTTTCCCATCTTTTTCCTTTGTGTCTCTTTAAGTATTCCTTTCTTTCGTTCAACTCAATCGTCTTTTGTACAGCCTCTAAATCGAGTATACCATTTTCAACAGCATAATTCAACATATCCAGTTTAGAAAGAGGCATGTATATCACCACCAATCTTATTCACTTTTTCCTTGATTGCTCTTGTTCTCCTCTCGACCGTACTTAGCGATATGGAATGCCTAAAGGCGATTTCCTTTTGGGAAATGCCCTTAGACAAATCTTTAAATATCGTTTCTTCCTCTTCTGTAAAATTGGCGTTTTCAATGATTTTTTCAAGTTCTGGCTTAATCAGTTTCGAAAACTTCATAAGCCTGTTCCTTTCTTACTTCAGGAAAAATTTTTCATTATCTTTTCCTAACCTTTTTCTCGCTTCCTTGCATTTTTCGTTTTTTAACTTCTCGATGTTCTTCTGGTAATGTTCTTCACAAACCTTGTATCCCGGCTTCACTGGCCTATCGCAGAAATGGCACACACCTTGCTGAGCTCTCCAGTCTTTCGCTTTTACACCGTTTCTTACTCGCCTTGTTTCTGCATCTTTCGCCCTACATATTCCGCAAGTCTTAAAGCCATAATCTGCTTTTCTCTTCCCGCACCTGGTACATATCCCTTTCTCAACACGCTCTGCGTATTTCTTTTTCGCCCACTCATTGTGAGTTTTGTTAAAGTGTTCCTTCCCTAAACGCTGCCGACTTGCCATTGTTATAGTGTATTCTCTTGCACCACACTCAAGGCACACATTCTCATCACCGATCAAATCGTTCTTCCCGCATCTGGGGCATATCTTGTGAGACTTGTACCACGCCCTTCTTTCTCTTGTCTCTTTGTTTATCATATTCAAACAATCAGTACAATATATCCCATCTCTGTCCATCGGGTTCCCGCATCTTACGCACAGGCCAGATATTTTTCTCTTTTCTCTCATTTTTCTCAATGCTTCTGACATTGTTTTTAGGAGTAAATCATGATTTTTCGGTCGACCAAACCTCTTCCTCCTATTTTATTTCTTGGAATTATCTTCCAGTAATTCGTTTGAAGCAGCTTCCACCATCTTCCGAATGTCACTCGGTAATTTTTCAAAATCTCTTTTCTGCGCTACCACCTGCCTGTATGACCGCATGAAATTACTGCTAACTACCTGTTCGTTGTATTTTTCGTCCGTAGCCCATATGAATAATTGCTTCGGTGCCCCAACCGCCCTTTTTATTTCCGGCGGTAGCTTGTCAAACTCGTCAGTAGAATGATATACCCCATTCCTTATCGCTTTGCTAACGATTGCCCATGCTTCCGTTTCGATCATGCTGGGTTTATCAACAATATCCTGTATCTTACCGATTACCTGCCCTATCGCCGGTGCGAACCCGCTTGCGTCAGTGGCTATGTATGCCTTTAGTCCAACTTGAACTATTTTGAAATCATAATCCTTAAGCATTACAAACCACATATTGACCGCCGTAGTCTTATCAGGTGGTTTAAAATTCGGATAAGCTGCTTGAACCATCATCAGCAGTTCCTTCGTCTCGTCTCTCGTCATCAGGATTCCCTCCACTCATCATATACTGTCCTTTGCGGTTCTTTTGATCTTGCTCTGCTTCGTTCCCATGTCCTTACCGCAGCCTTCCAATCCTTCATTTTGTTCTTTCCAATCATCCACCCTTTTGAATCATAGAAGTCAATAAAGGATTGAGCATCGATACCGTTGTTTCGTTCTAAGCAATATTCCTCAACCTGTTCAACTGACGGCGGCTTGAAAAACTGTCTTTTCTTTTCAGATGTTACGTTAGTAACATCTTTTTCTTTTTTTATACTACCCTTATCTATACTACCCTTATCTATACTACCCTTACCTATACTATCCTTACCTATACTATCCTTACCTATACTATCCTGTGGCAGACATCCGGCAACCATCTGGCAACCATCCGTCAACCCGTTGACAACCACTTGGCAACCAACATCAGAAAATGTGTACGAACCATTGGCTTTTATCTTTAATTTTGCCAGTTCTTCCTTAAAATTTGTTGGTGTATATCGGTCTTTCCTTAAAGCGTTTGCCATGCGCCAATGCTTAATTACAATCACACCATTATCAAACTGATAGATGTATCTTTTCTCCAATAATTGCTGTAAATCAGCCACGCTTGCGTGAGCTTTAAACATGGAAATTGATACCTGATTGCAAAATCCGTCATCATCAGCAGACATAGACAAATGCAAATATAATGCTTGCGCACTTGACGATAAAGCCATAAAGTTATCATCATCAGTGACTTTTTTTGTGAACATTCTTCTCTCAGCCATTTCAATTCCCCATTTTCAAAAGTTCTTTGAATTTTTCGAATTGCCTTTCCGACACTTTGTTCCCAAACTTCTCCGGCTTCAAACTAATCACAAGGTGCTTATCGGCAATATTGGAAAGCTCTTTAGCAAGATTCTTTCTGCCCTGTTGTACGCCCTGTGAATAGGTTTTAGGCTGCTTATATTGCCCTGTTACAAGCTTTCCTATTGATTGGCTACCTGCGGTCACGTTATACATTTGAAATCCATCATCTGCGAATGACTTAATCGTTGCAACCTCTCTTTCGTCTAACTCGCTCTTAGGGCAAGTTTTAAATGCCAGTTTCCAACCATACGGATTTTCGCCACTGTAAAATCCATGCTTTTTAAGACTTAATGCGATATGGTCGTATTCACCCAAATGAGAAGCGCACCTCTCGCACAAATTGATTGCTTGACCGCAATACGCCCGACGAATTTGCGCCTCATCAGTCCTATAAAACACATAAATACCGCTTGAATATGGAATGTTCGGGCAGATTTTTTTTATTCTGCCCTCTCGTTCTGCCTTAATTGCATATATCTGTTTATAATTTGGCTTTCCCATTATTGTTACCTTTTAGTGGAGTGGTTAATATTCTTTCGATGTCCCACCCCAACTCCTTTCTGTGTAATAGACAATGAGGAGTAACCCCTAATCTTTCTGCCCATTCAACAATACGGAGTTTTTCTCCGTTATATTCCCATACTGGAGAATTTGATATATTCCTACATTTTGCACTGCAATATACCGCTTGATTAAAATGACCTCCCCTTTTTACATTAAAACTTTCCCCGCATATAGGACAGATTTTTGTGTAATCTTTTGTTTTCGGCTTGTTTACTGGCTTTTCTAACTTGCCGGTAACTTGCTACTCGTCCCACCAGCCGGGTCTGTTCGGGCAATCCGGGCAGTTGCAGACCAGTTCTCCATCATCGTCAATACTGTAATCATCGCCGTATCCGGAGCACTCATAGCAATAGTCGTAATTGTCCCAGAAGTCATCACAGCTGTCATCTATATCATCTTCGTGCTGTTCGGTCATTCATTGCCCTCCGCAAGTCTCATGAACTCATAGGATATACGAGCCCCATCCGTTCCGCTCCATGACGTTTGTCCGAACGAGTACACCTTCGGATCTCCATCATCACCCACTCCGGCATAATATCTTTTATGCCACTTTTCCCCATCGTCCGAGGCCAGCACCGGCGTATCAATCGGCACCTTGCTCCAGTCCACAGACGGCTCCTGGTATTCGGCATTGAGCCAGTCAATAACACAATTTTCTCTTACGGGGCATTTTCCGCGGAAATCGCACTCTCGGCAGTCCGTATCTTCGCAAGGTACCGGCTTTCCTTCCACCACTGCGAGAAATACCGACAACATTTCATCCAGCTCGTCCTTGAATTTTTCTCTATTTGTCATCGTTTGCCCTCCTGTTCCATTTGGAAATTACCTCACTCAGGTTATATCCTGCCGGATAAGACACTACCGGCACAGGACAATCAGGATTGTTACACTTTACCATATACATCATTCCTCCACTTGACCAATGTTCGATTCCTGGTGTTTTTCCGCAGAACGGGCACGGTTTTAATTTTTCCATCAATTTTTCCTCCTAATACTTCAGCTTTTTACTTCCTGCTTAATCAGTGCTTCCACCCGTTCGATTTTTTCAGTAATCCGCATCACGGTCTCCCGGTTGCACTCCTCCACCCGCTCCGAATAGCTCTCAAACACTGTGTGCAGGTCTTTCAGCTCCTCATACTGGACGGCCTGCAAGAATGACTTGACCGCCTGTTCAAGGTCTCCTGCATAAGCTATGCGCTTTCTGCGGAGTTCTCCCTTGGCTGTGGTGTACCGCTTGTACAGGCTGTAGCCTCCGCTTTTCTGTGGCTCCAGGTACATATCGTTCAGAAGCTCAATTCTCATATTAATCACCTTTCAAACATAACATCCAGTCCCTTAGCCAGCGCATACCCGTATTCCCGGTTTGCTCCGCAGGACTCTTCCCAGCCTTTGAGCATATAGATTGTGTCGCACAAATCCAGCAGCACCAGATCCACGTTGAGTATTTGCTCCCTGGTAAGACCATCAAGATCCAGATCCGCCGGATTGGCAACATTATGCCCGCCCTCTTTCAGCTTCATTTCTGCTGCTCTGAAAAGTGTATCGTAGTTGCCCACGCCCCGCATGGGGCCGCTGATGTAGATGTTCATATCATACCCTTACCCTTTTTATTCGTTAAACAACGCCATGTTGATAGTTCTTGCCATTTCCCGAATCTGCATTGCTGCGTTTCTGATTTCGATCATATTTTCTTTTAAACAAGTCACTTCGGCTCTTGGCTCATCATTAAGTCTTTCCGGTGTGAGGTTGCTGTAAATAGACGCTAATATCTTTTTTATCTCCTCCATATATTCAAGAGACTCTTTCCCGTAGTCTGCAATACTCGGATTCTGCACCGGTCTATCTGTTACCATTCCCATTTCAGCCATGTTATTTCCTCCTATTATTCTAAGTCATATAGTTCTTCAAGGCTTATCTGCCCTTCGACATTTTGGTCTTCCATCCACCATAGGAATACGTCATATCCGCTTTTCCATTTGGTTGGCTTCCCCTCTGCGTGGATTGCTTCAAGCATTCGCCCGAACGCCCGGATATAAGCGTCTTTGTATTTTGGGAAATCCGCAAATTCTTTCCAGCGGTACTTGGGACTTGCCATCGGACATCCGACACATCCAACGCGGATGTATCCCATTCTGTACAGTGGATTATGCGCTGGGCATTCATTCCAATAGAAATCCCACACATCGGCGTCTCCCCAGTCAATGATTGGATTGACTACGGTTTGAGCTTTCAGTTCGCATCTTTCAAATAATGCACGCCTCTCGTCCGAATCTTCCATCAGCATTTTTTCTGACAATCGGATCGCCGTTTTTTTTGTTCTTCCAATGGTCTCAAATGCCTGCCTGTTAGCTCTGGCTGTGCTTTCATCCCATCTAACCCCGGTAGCAATCATGCGCCCCCGGTTTTGATTCTCTTTATACTCTGAACAGCAATACCTATAAGTTCTCGTTGGCGGGAACTTCTTTTTTTCTATTAGCCTCCACATAGACAGTTTGGGCTTGTGAATCGTGGCCTTAATACCATTGTCCTCTAACCGCTTGAATGTGTCCTTAATATGCCGTACCGTTGGCGGCGCGTCCACAGTGGTCAGCCCGTGGGATACTTCAAACGGAACGCCAGACCGCTTAAACAGTTCCAGCATGACGTCCGAATCCTTGCCGCCGGAGTGTTTGCAGACCAGCGGCTTTCCGTAATGGTGTAGGCTCATTTCTGACGCTGTCCAGATCCGCTCTATAGCTTTCCGCTCCAGATCCATCAACCTTTCCTCCTCTTTTTCCCTCTCTGGGTCTTATATACATCGTTTCTCTGCCTTGACACGGCGGCAAAGTAGCCGTTCTGTTTACTTGCTCTACTTTTGCCCATTGCTCTCCTCCTTCAGCCAGTCCAGGAATCCATTCTTCCCCGCCCCGCAGCACCTTTTTGCCATACATTTCCGGCATGAGCTGATGTCGCACAAAAATCTTGCAAGTTCTGCGTCCTTCATGCGCCGTAGACAATCGCCCTTGGTGGCTGCCTGGAAAAAGTCACACCGTCGCTCGTCATGCTCGTATGGGCTGTCCGCTGTCTGACCACACCACCCGTCACGCTCCAGGTGCTTGCAGTTGATACATCTCACCATATCGCTCATTCGCTATCACCTTTCTTTTTTCGCTCCTATGCAATATGGTACGGTTCCGGCAGTGGCAGCCAGGCGATTACTCTATACGCTTTTGTCCCACCGTACCCATCTGAATATTTGTCCCATTCAAGGTATCCATATTTCTTTTCGTTCCAATGCCATGTATCTCCAAAATTCAGATAATTTGCAATACCGTATATAACTTCTTGCATTCCATATGTCTTTTTTAGAGTCACAAGGCACTCTCTTTCATTTTCTGGCAGCCGCTCGCTTACCGGGATCCACCTTGTATGCTCCACAGCTTCCCAGCACTGCTCTGGTGTGCCGATAGCCCTATATGCGTCCCACATGGCTGATTCTTCGTATGTCAGGATTCTTGCATTAACCGGGTCTGGTTTCTCTGGTTCCAGAAGTTTCCGTTCCAACGAATCCACAACATCCTTCAAGGTTGCGACATCTCCAAACATGGATCTAACCCGATCACTCAAGTCCCGATACTCCTGCATATCTCGTAATAATGCTTCTGTTTCTTCTTTTACGCATCTTCCAGTCATTTCTCCCACCTCACTTTCTGCCCGCAGTTCTGGCAGTAATTCCACCGTGACGTTATCCCCGTCCCACATACCGGGCAATATCCGGCCGCCCAGATATACTTGGTTTTCTGCTGCTCTTTTGCAGGCTTTTCTATCTGCTTATTCCTTGCATCACGGCACATTTCCAGATTCCCGATATCCTCATACTGTTTGAGCATCTTCCCCAGCTCAACGCACTGCTTTCTCGCTCTGTTGTACCCGCCGATAAGTCCCCGCACCATGCCCGGTGTCCGACCTGTAGCGTGGTACTCCTGTACCTCTTTCAGTGCCGCTATAGCCGTGTCCAGTGCTTCGTTGTGATACCGCACCCTTGCCGGAGTTTCTGCCCCGTTTGTGGCAAGGTATTCACCCTGGAGCTGTTCAATCGCTTCCTTCTCGTTCATTCTTCCACCACCTTCCAATGCTTTTCGAATTCCTCTTTCGGGATTGTCAGGGATATCTTCTTCCGGCTTACAGTTACTTTCCTGTCTTCTTTTCGGTATTCCCAGATTTTCTGCTGGAAGCAACTAATCCACACTTCTGCGCCGCCGATAAAGGTTTGCACCGTGTAGGTTGCAGCTTCTTTTGGTCTTGCTTTCATCCTCTTTTCTCCTCACGTTCAAAATGTAGCTCCATCAAGTCCGCAATCATCAGATACTCTTTTGCATATTTGCTGTCCCCGTGTGTCTCCTTTACTTTTCCCCGAAACTGTTCGATCGTGCCGTAGAAGCATCCACATCTGACCCCAATCTCTCCACTCTTTAACCGGAAAAATGTTGTCGCTCTTCTTTCGCTCCCAAAACCTTTTATTGTTGCGTAATCTGCATTGCCGTAGACCCGTGCATCGCCGTAGACCCGTGCATCGCCGGAGACCCATGCATTGCCGTAGACCCGTGCATCGCCGTAGACCCATGCATCGCCGTAGACCCGTGCATCGCCG
>JABLTO010096249.1_pt1 | contig 52971 bp, 37 predicted proteins | sample 7160091 | NCBI WGS metagenome assembly JABLTO01 (sample SAMN14651225, study PRJNA627086) | human gut metagenome | isolation source: feces | host: Homo sapiens
ACGCCCGGTCCCATTCCGAACCCGGTAGCTAAGGCCAGGCGCGGCGATGGTACTGCACTCGAGAGGGTGTGGGAGAGTAGCACGCCGCCGCTTCAAACGTATCGGGCCTCCCGGTCGAGCCTTTGGCTCCCGGGAGGTCCATTTTTCATGCTCTCTTTCCGGGCTTCCCGGCGGGCGTCGCTCCAGGAACCCCCGTTTTTTGTTCCTTGCGTGGCCTTCCGGCCGGGCCCCCCTGGCTCCTTGGAAGGCCCTTTTTTATACCCGACGAACCTCGATCATGCGTGGAACCATGTCCCAGCCGTCAACCCGAAAAAATCCGGACCAGCAATCGGGATGCGGTCCGGATTTTCGTTTTCCTTTCGTTCAAACGCCGGGTTCCCTTGGAAGGAGCGGCCTACCAAGGGACCCCGTCCGTGGGAATCATCTCCGGCTGTTGGTGCATGGCCATACCTTCGGTTCGGGTTCCCGGAGCGCCATGATTCGTTCGGGGGTACGCTTCCTAGCGTGCGCTCCTTGCGGTTTTGCGGCGCGCGTACGCTCCGGCCGCCGTTCCCGCGCCGGCGAGCAGCGTCAGCGCGACGGCCAATGCCATGACGTCGGATCCGGTCCTCGCGGTCGTGTCGGGAGCTGTGGCGGCCTTTTCGCCGTCAGGGGAGACGGATTGTTTCTTGGCCGTGACACTGGTGGATGGAGTGTCAGCGGCCTTGTCCGTGGCCTTGACTTTGAGACCGTCGATCGCGGTGCCAAGTTGTTCCGCGGCCGTGGTGACGAGGCCGTTCTGTTCGCTGCTGAATGTGGTGTTGTTCTGCAACGAGAGGGCCTCTTCGTAGGCTTCGGTGAGCGTCATGGTTGTATCGTCGGTGTACTTGCCGGATTCGGCGAGCTTGGCCTTCGCCTGGGAGAGCGGGGCGGCTAGCATGCTCTTGTCGAGGGCCGACGCTTCCGGATACATGGACCGGTATCCGGAGATGAACCGCTTGGCGAGCTGGTCGTACATCTTGGAGTACAGGCGTGCGTTGAAGTTCTCCACGCGGAAGCCGGAGGACCGCAGATCCATGCTCCTGTATTCGAGGTTGTCCGGATCGTAGGCTCCCTCCGCGAAGGTCATGTCGGCCGACTCGGTCTCGGACGCTCCCTTGCCGGTCCCGCTGGTGTCGATGGCGCTGCCCGTCGCATAGTCGAAAACGGTGCCGTTCTTGTCGTTCCAGGAGTCGATGATTAGGCTGGAGGTCCGGAACGGGTCATGCCCGACGCCCATGTAGTTATATCCTGCCACGTCCTTGCCGGAGGAGATCGTGTCGCCGTTGTCGTCGACGGAATAGATTGGCTCGCCGTCCGCGTCGAGCGGATAGCCGTCCGGACCCCAGACGTTGTCGGTGACCACGGCCAGTCCGTCGCGGTCGGTGTAACTGCCCATGCGGCTCTCGCGGTACCAGGCGTTGCCGGTGGTGGCCGTCGGGTGCAGCAGCAGCTCGGCGCCGGAGGCCGCGTAGTAGCGGGCGAGCTCGGGATAGAAATGACCGTCGCGGCAGATGTCGACGCCCGCCTTAAGCGGGTTGCCGTCGGCGTCCTTCCATTCGGGCATCTCGAACATGAGTGGCTTGCTGCCCGGTGTTGACCATGCGGTCTCCTCGGAGCCGGCGCGGTGCATCTTCTGGAAGGAGTCGGTATGGCCGTCGGGGAACGCGACCGCGGCGGAGTTGTAGACCTTCCTCACGCCGTCGGAGTCGGTGACCGGTCCTCCGTCGGGCATCTCGGGAAGACCGAACACCACGTACATGCCGTACTTCTTGGCGGCGGCCGCGATCTTCTGCACGTGCTCGCCACGGGTCGTGTCGCCGTCCGCGCCCCTCACCTTCTCGGCGAGGACGACCTGCATGTAGTCGTCGCTGGCCGCGAGCAGCTTGTTGACCTCGGGGTCAGAGGTGTGCGCGTCATCCTTCCCCTTGGGTTCGGTACTGTCGTAGCCGGTGAGGATGGTCTCGGGGAAGACGATCACGTCGACGCCCTTCGAATACGCCTCGTCGATGTATTTGAGCATCATGTCGGTGTTCGCGTCCTTGTCGCCCCATACTCCGCTCACGTTCGCGACGGCGGTGGTCGGCGCGTCCTTGGAGCCGTAGCGGTACGAAAGCGTCTGGCCGGATTCCTGCTTGTCGGCTAGTTCCGCGTACCATTTGGCGTAATAGTCCGGATGGAAGTCGTTCTCGACCTTGGTGGTGCTGCCGACGGAGACCTTAAGGTCGGCGTCGTTCGTGAGCGAACCCTCCTTGGCGGTGAGGATGGTTCCGTCGGAGTTCAGTCCGGCGTAGTATTTGCACGAGCTGAAGCCGCCCTGCAGTATCACGCTGCCTCCGGGGAAATCGTATGGCTGCCTGCCGTCGGCGTCGGCGTTTCCGTCGTTGCCGACGAGGTCCGCGCTGGCGATGGTCAGCCCGTCGCGGGACGCGATGGATTCGAGGCGGTTCCTGTAGTACCATTCCCAGCCCTTGGCGTCCTTCGCCCCGTCGCCGTCGATGTCGGTATAGCTCCTGGACGTGGCCGTCGGGTTAATCAGTAGTCCCACGCCCTGCGCCGCGTAGTATCGTTCGATCTCGGGTTGCGCGTAGGTGTCGTAGCATATGCTCAGACCGATCATTCCCCATTCGGTCTGTAGGATGACGGGCGTGCTGCCCGGCGTGGCCCACGAGCCCTCGACCGGCGCTATCTTCTGGTAGGCTGACACCTTCCCGTCGGGAGAGATCGCGAACGCCGAGTTGTAGGCGTGGCCGGTGTCTCCGGGGATCTTCTCTGGGGTTCCGTAGATTACCCACATCCCGTTCCTCTCCGCGGCCTCGGCAAGTTCGCGGGTGACGGGGCTTTCGGTGGTCTCCGCCTGCGAGACAGCCATCCTGTAGGCGTCGGATTCCGGATCGCTGGAGGAGACGTAGCCTGTGAGCGCCATCTCGGGGAAGACTATCATCTTCACGCCTTCCTGGTGCGCCTCTTCGATGTACTTGAGCATGGCGGTCTTGTTGGACTGCTTGTCTCCCCACTTCGGATGGAAGTTCACCACGGAGAGCTGTCCGGCCGGGATGGTGCCGGAGGTGGTGGTGGACGCGCTGGCGACCACGGTGCTTGAATAGGTGTCCGCGTACGCGTCGGGCGCGCCGGCGAACGCCATGGTGGCGCACAGGGACAAAGCGCCAACCGCGGCGATGGCCGCGGTGAAGCGGCGGCCGGACATGGACGCTCCTGTCCCGGACGGGCTGTGTCCCGTCGGCTGTTCCATATCGGAATGGTTTGGTTTGGTCATGATGCCTTTCCTCTCTGTCGCCGTCCGCCGCGTCCGGAGTCCGGACGCGGCGTGTAATGCCGTCGTATGGCACGGCGATGGTTGTGGATTGTCGTCCTCCTGGTTTTCCGGATGTGGTCCGTATGATTTCCTGCCGCGCACATCCGTGTTGCGGAATGTTTTCCATGCCCGTCAGGGTTTGTGTCGTGTTTTTCCTCCGGTGTTAGAATGCCGTCCCCGACGGCGCGGATGTCGGGAAGTTGTGGCGATTTGGTTTATCTCTCACCGTGACTGGTCGAAAAAGAAGAAATAAAGATAAGGATTCCCGTACCAACGGTTCGGGACCTTCCGCCGAAGGATCCACGGAAGGAAAACCGGGGCCCGGAGAGGATCGCATGGACTGCGCTTCCGATTGCGGGATTGGTGAGAATGCAGACTGGTGATCGGACAACGGTCCGCCTTCATTCCGCCGGATGCCTCGGTTTCGTCCGGACGTCTTGGACGGCTTCCTCGATGGAGTCCGGGACCCGAACTGCCCCATGCTTTTTCGACGATGATGGCATGCCGGTGGCTCTGCGACCTTCGCCCGGATTAGCGATGCCGCCACCGCCAAGCATTTAAATATTTCGATGAATCCTTCGTTCCGCAAACGGACGTTTTCGGAGCGTAAACCGGACTGGGGGAGTTGTCTCCGACACTCCGGCGGAAAGTGTCTCAAAACCCGTCCCGTAATCAACGTTCCGAAACTCCATGCCTTTGACGGGTAATGGTACAGTCGGTCAAATTGCGGTGATGATGGGCGTTGGGCAATCCACTGTATATCGGTATCTGAATGAAGCGGATGGCAAGCGCTGAACAGTCGTTTCCTAAAAATATGTTCATATGTCGCCGGCGTTTGGCGAAGGATCGGCCGTGCGGACCATTGTGACCATGGATGGGGACGGCAGGCTCGCCATAGACCTGCGTCACCAAGGTGAGGGCATTGGCGCGATGCTGCTGAAGGGCGCCGCGGAACGAGCCTGACCTCCATTCCGCAAGCCGGCCGGGTCGCCGCGCGACGTTTTACCGTTAATCTGTAGATTCGTCGGAATCGGCGTTTGATGCAGTCGCGCGGTCGGAACAGTGCAGCTCGGTATCCGGAAAAGTGCGGAAATCGGGTAAAACGGGTTTTCAAAAAGTGCGGAAATCGGGAAACCAGGGATGACGGCCATGTTTTGACGGGGTGCGCAATGCCATGCTCGGATGAAGGGGGTGATTTCATGGCGGAATGGCGCCGTTTTTTAAGGGGTGCATAGGGTGCGCAGGTGGCCATGGAAGGGTGGCTCTCCCTCATGAAATGTTACGGAAGGGCAAAAACTCGCTCATAAAAGTGTGAGATGAGGATGCCGGATGTTTCAGAGAAAACGATGGCAAGGTCAGCGATGACCACATCACCGTATCGCCATTCGTCACAGCAGCTCGTCTCTCTTAAGCGCTCCGAACGGGTCTTCCTCCGTCTGATATTCCATTGCATGGTCTTTGAACACGTTTGATATACAGAACATATTTGTTGCGGACTGCAAGTGCGGAACCGGGCTTATAGAGACAAAGTGCGAGCGTATTGGACGGTTCGTTGTCGGACGGCTTGTATTAGAGAGGTAGTTCCCGATAGACCAAATCGTCACGGACTGCAAAGCCCTGCCGTTCCCAGAAATCGTTGCCGGCATCGTTGTCTGCGGGCACACCGACGGCGACTTTTGGCAGGCCGATCGCACGAAGCGTTTCAACCACACGGCCCACTAACATCGAGCCAATGCCCCTACCGCGCGCGTCGGGGTCAACCGCCGTGTGGTAGATGCGCGACCGTCTTCCGTCGTGGCCGGCAAGAATCGCGCCAATGATTCTTCCTCCATCGTCCTCGGCTACGAAACAGGTGTCGGGATTGCGTTTGAGAAACGTCTTTATTGCATCCTTGCAATCGTCTATATCCCTCATAGTGAAACCTGTGCATCGCGTCCACAGTCCGTATACCAGCGGATAATCCTCGATTTTCATATGGCGTATGGTCAGTGCTGTCGGTTCGGTCATATTTCTTGCCTTTCTTTTTGAACGCCAACTTCGATTCTCGCATCGTTCCGGTATTTTCTGTGCGGGTATGCCATATTTGCGTTGCGCGGCCGTTCGTGGCGTGCGTGTCGGGGAAGCCGTGGAAGTGCCTTGAAGGACAATTCGTCGTTTTTCGGGGATACACCGGATGTGAACACATGGCAACGGCACGGTGAACTATGCTTAACTGGAATTATGCATATGAAGAACAGAAGGATCGCGAGAGCGGCGGCTGTGGTAATCGCAACCGCCATATTGTGCGGCATTGTGCCTATGATTGGCGTCGCACTGCGCAATTCGGCAATCGCAACAACGCGTGAAACCAATATTTTGCAGACTTTAGCGACGCTGCCAGAAGGGTTGCGCGACTGCTCCACGGTACTTGCGTACCTATTTTCAACGGTAGGCTGCATCGCAATCGTCGCCGCGCTTGCCGCTGTCGATTTGCGTATTACCGGCAGCAGGCGCGTCGTCATCCGCGATGTCGTCGTGTCGGCGGCGCCAATACTGTACGTAACCGGCGTCAAATGGCTGGTCGAACGTCCTCGTCCGGTCACGTCCGCCGGCAGTGGTCTGTTGCCTGGCGATCCAAGTTTTCCGAGTGGCCACACGGCGGCCGCGGTGATCGTATCGGTCATGATGATTCTTACCGTACGTAATTTCGCGCACAAATGCTTCCCCGACGGAGAAGATGACGGGCGTGCAAACCGAAGACGGGTATTCCTCCGCAGGGCGATCATTGGCGCTGTCGCGCTTGTCGTGGCGGTTGCCTGTTCGCGACTACTGCTCGGCCTGCACTATCCAACAGACGTGATCATTTCCGCCACCATCTGCCCGCTCATCTCCTACGCCGTCTGGTGCGTGTGGAACGCATGCGAAAGCGCGGAGGAGTGGTAAAAATCGCGCGCTGTCAGCGAAATTATAGGCGTTATATAGGCGTTGCGTAGACGCTATATAGGGCGTTACATAGGCGTTTGGAGCGTCGGCAAGGGATTTCACACAGTCTGCGTCAGCATGGTGAATGGCTGATCGGGCTCGTCGTCTTCAGCGACAAGCCCGGCCACATCCGCTAGACACCATAGGGCATATAACGGCAAATTCAGCACGTTCCCTTGAAGCAGCACGTTCGACCGGGAGACCACAATGCCTTGTTTCAATTGGTATTCCGGGTTGGCAAGCAATGCGTCGATGGCCGCATGGGTCATGTAACTCCTGCCAGATTTCACTTCTATCGGCATTACGGAATCGTCTTGGGTGTCTGCAATGAAATCGACTTCGCTCTTCTTTTTTGACATGTAGTAATACAATGGAATCCTCTGTGCCGTCAGTTCTTGGGCTGCAAAGTTCTCGTAAATGGCCCCAAGGTTGGGATTGCGATCATCCAAATATGCCGCTTGTGCCGTGGTGGTGGGATACCTTGCCATCAGCATGCCTGTGTCAGACTGGTACAGCTTAAATTTCGGGGATTGCGCGCCACGTTTCAGTGGCGATTTCGGTTCGGCCACGCAATCGGTTTTCAGTGCCACGCCAGCGTCCGACAGCCATACGAAATCTTTCTGATTGCGGGAATACCTTGCGTTTTCGCCAATCGCGGTCACGGAGAAACGGCCATTGCCTTCCGTCAACTGTGCTGGCAGCTGCTCGAACACTTCTCTCACCTGCAATGTGCGGGAGCCAGCGTATTGGGAAATATCATGTCGATATTGACGATTCAAATCAGATTGGACACGTCTTACGGCCGACAGATCGCCATTGGAGTTCAGGAAAGCGTTCACTGCGTCCGGCATACCGCCTACAACAAGATAAGTGCGGAAATTGCGCATCATCGCATCATGCACGGCTTCATCAATGGGGCTTTTGTTTTTGCAACATTGACGTATGGTTTCCAATGTTGCTTCACGTATGCCGATCGCCCAACAAAATTCTTCAAAATCCATAGGGCGCATAGTTCGTTTCGTCACATATCCTACCGGATATGAACGTACGCCTTTGAATTCTGTTCCGAGCATGGAACCGGAGAAGATGTAGTCGAACCGACCGTCCTGCACCAGGAATTTGACCATCGTCATGATATCCGGTGCTTCCTGCACCTCGTCGATGAAGATGAGGGTGTTGCCGGGGATCATGTCGGTTTGGGCGAATAAGGAAAGTCGGGAGAGGAAATCATCCATACTGGAGGCTGTCAGCAGTGCTTTTGTGGCCGCTTTGTTGTCATATAGATTGATTTCAACGTACGTCTGGTATTCCTGTTTGGCGAATTCGCGTATTGCGTAGCTTTTTCCGATTTGCCGTGCTCCGGTGACGAGCATTGCCTTTTCGGATGATGTTTTCCAGTCGATAAGTTGCTGTGTGATCTTACGTTTCAGCATCGGCAGCCCCTTTAGTGCGATGAATCCTTGAAAAGCATAGCATAGGAAGCGTTTGTTGCACAAAATAGAAGATTTGAAAAGGGCAAAATTGCACAAAATGGAAGATTTGAGACTGAGCTATTTGCACAAAATGAAAAATTATGTTTTATGCGTGATGAGGTCAGTTGCGGTTCAGCACTTCAGCTGGGGTCTAGATGATCGGCTGCAACTGATTGCATTCATTGGCGGCGAACTGTTATTTGGTGATTCAAGCTTTCCAAGTGTTGTGCATACGGAAGCCGCGAATGTTGGTTATGATAGTGTTTGCTGCGCGTGTTTTGGCATAAAACGAATCGACCGAAGGGGAGTGTTAGCGGCACGTGGTTCTATGGCACTCGTTCGCTCGCAATCACTACTTAGTTCACATTACCTGACCGATGTAATCGTTTCGGTTACAATCTGCCCTCTCATTTCTTATGTCGTGCGGTGCGTGTGGAGTGCACTCGAAAGTGTGAATGGGGGGGGTAAGCCGCTGTTTTTGACGAAACGGAAATATGCGTGGAGAATGGATGAAGGTGATTGTGGGATCGTTGCGTAGTGTGGAGGTTGAGATATCAAGAGTTTGAACGCGACTTTGATTGGAAGGGGCTAATCCCGAAGCGCATCCATTGGAATGCCGTTGTAGGCCAAGTCAAAACGCCGGGGTTGAAAAGAAAAAAGGTGCCGCACCATTATTCCCACGGAATCTGGTGCGGCACCTTTTCTTTTGAAAGGAAACAGAAGAAGTCTTTGCGCCTTACTTGTTGATGACCTTCTTGAACAGGTCGGAGGATGCCTTGGCGAGGGCGAACTGGCCGAAGCCCGGATCCATGGAGGCGAGGTTGGAGTTGAGGATCTGGTTGAAAGTGTCGTTCTGCATGTTCATTCCTTTTCCGCGGCGCTTTGTCTTCCGTTCGCCGCTATTCTTTTTTCTCTTGTTTCGTTATGCCTTGATTGTAGGCATGTCATCCCCGTCGCCGCATGTCATTCCGATTGATTCTTTTGTATATTCATCGGTTTGCCAGAAGATTTTTGAAATAACTTACCGCACCATTACCATCACATAAACCAAGAAGGCCCCGACATGGTCGGGGCCTTCTTGGTGAAAAAGGGAAGGAGTGGCAAGTATTAGTCTTTATTCGGTCAGGATTTTGGCCTCCTCATCGATGGCTTCGACGGTCTCGGCGGTCTGAGCTTCGTCATCGACGATTTCGCCGGAGGCAAGCTTGGCTTCGAGCTCTTTGACAATCTTAGCATGCATCTTCTCGTCGATCTTGACCTTGAACATGAACACCAGCAGGCTGAGCACGATCAGAATAAGCGGCACATAGAAGGCGCAGATTTCGAAGGTGTGGATGTTGGAGGGGGTCATATCGGCCGCGGTGGCGTTGCCGGTCATGCCAGCAGCGACGGCGATGAAGCCGGTGATGCCGTTGGACAGCGCGCCGCCAATCTTATCAAGCATCGGACGTACGGACAGGGTGACGGCCTCGTTGCGCTTGCCGTTCTTCAGCTGGCCGTATTCGATGGAGTCGGTCAGGGAGAGGATGGCGGTCATCTGGATGAGGGTGCCCGGGATGTAGAAGAGCACGAGGGCGATGAACACCACGGTCATGTTGGTGGAGAAGAGACCCAGCAGGATGTAGGCCACGATCATGGAGGTCATGCCGACGATGTACAGGGCTCGGCGTGGGATGCGCTTGTTCAGGATCGGGTACAGCGGAGCCATGATGAGGCCTGCCACCAAGGCGATGACGCCGGTCATGGAGTAGGCGGCCTGGTTGTCGAGCACGAACTTGAACAGGAAGAGGAGTACGCCGGTGGTGGCCACGTTGGCGATGGCGTACAGCAGGTAGGACAGGGCGACCCACAGGAGCTGGTCGTTCTGGAACAGGGCCTTGAATGCCTCGAGCGGGTTGCCGTTCTTCTGGGCCTTGGCGCGCAGTGCGTTGGTGCTTTCCTTGGTGCCGAACGCGACGGTCCATGCGGTCAGGATGCCGAGGAGTCCGACGATGATGCCGAAGGAGGTCCAGCCGGCCTGTCCTTCGCCCTTGGCACCGGTGAGCGTCCAAGTGAAGTAGCTGACGATCGGGATGACCACGACGGTGATGCCGTTGTAGCCGATGGAGCCGGTGAAGGAGCCGAGGGCGGTGTAGGTGGAGCGCTCGTGGGAGTCGGAGGACAGCGCCGGGATCATGCCCCAGTAGGAGATGTCACGCAGGGAGTAGAACACGTCGAGCACGACGAAGGTGATGACGAACAGCACGATGAACAGCGTGGTGTTGACGTTCACCAGGCCGAACATGCCGCTGAAGATCACGGCGAGCAGGACGGCGGAGATCAGGCCGCCGAAGAACTGCCATGGGCGGAAGCGTCCCCACTTGGTGTTGGTGTTGTCGATGAGGTTGCCCAGCAGCGGGTCGATGAAGATCTCGGCGATACGGATAATCACCACGAGGCTGGTGATGACACCGATAAGCTTGGCCGCAAGCGCCTTGTCAACGCCCGAGAACAGGCAGCCGGTGACATAGACGATGAAATATGTGCTCATCGCGTTGTAGAAGGCGGACTGACCGAGGTTGCCGCAGGCGTAGGCGATACGCTGGCCGAGCTTGCCCTTCTTGCGGACGCCACCGTCCGCGGTTGTCGTTTCGTTGCTCATTTTTTCTTCTCCTTAAGATTCCGGAGTTGAAGATCACCCATTGATCTTGCATGTCGAGTATACGCTCTTTACAAGAAAAAGTAAAAACCATTAGCAAAATATAGGGTTTGGCGGCGTGTTGAATTAGGTAAACCGTGTACCAGCACTGTCATATCGGTATCAATCAGATGCCTGATACGTTACAACATATACCGCTGACACGAAGGAATTAAGACGTCAAGTAAAACCGATTTGCCTTTTTTGTAAACAATGTTTATTATCTGGTAAAGGAAGTTCATCTTCCCTCCATCATTCACAAAGATGTAATGAACGAAAGCAGGAAAACATGGCAAACGAAACCCGCATCGAACACGCATCCGAGACCTGGCTCGCCGATTCGACCGTATTCGAGGTCAACCGCATCCCGGCGCATTCCGACCACAAATGCTACGCGCACGATCCGCAGACCAACGAATGGTCCGATCTGAGGCAGAGCCTCGACGGCGAATGGAGGGTCGAGGTCGTTCAGGCATCCGACATCGAATTCAACGAGGAGCCCTTCGTAAGGGAGAACTTCGACGATTCCGCCTTCGAACGCATCCAGGTTCCCGGACACCTGCAGATGGCGGGATTGATGAACAACAAGTACGTGAACATTCAATACCCGTGGGATGGCCACGAGAATCCGACGGAACCGAATATTCCGGAGAACAACCATGTCGCCCTCTACCGTAAGACCTTCACGATGGCGAACCGTCTGGCCGACACCAAGAACGCCGGCGGAACCGTCTCCATCGTGTTCCACGGCATGGCCACCGCAATCTACGTGTGGGTCAACGGCATGTTCGTCGGCTATGGCGAGGACGGCTTCACCCCCAACGAATTCGACATCACCGAGATGCTGCACGACGGCGAGAACGTCGTTGCCGTCGCATGCTACGAATACTCCAGCGCCTCATGGCTCGAGGACCAGGACTTCTGGCGTCTGCACGGACTGTTCCGCTCGGTCGAGCTGGCCGCGCAGCCGCATGTGCATATCGAGAACATGCAGATCGAATCCGATTGGGATCCGGAGTCCGGCAGCGCCTCTTTGGACGCGGCGCTCACCGTGCGCAACGCAGCCGACGCGGCCACGATCTCGGCGACGTTGAAGAATTCCGATGGTAACGTCGTCTGGGAGACCGCGAACTGCGCTGACCCCGATACCTCCATCTCCACCGGATCGTTGAACGGCATCCACCCGTGGAGCGCGGAGGATCCGGTCCTCTACGAGTTCGAGGTCACGGTCATCGACCATGCCGGCAACATCGCCGAGGTCGCCGTCCAGAAGGTCGGATTCCGCCGCTTCCGCATCGAGGACGGCATCATGACGATTAATGGCAAGCGCATCGTATTCAAGGGCGCCGACCGCCACGAGTTCGATCCCAAGCGCGGCCGCGCGATCACCGAGCAGGACATGATCGACGATGTGGTCTTCTGCAAGAGGCACAACCTCAACGCCATCAGGACCTCCCACTATCCGAACCAGGAGCGCTGGTACGAGCTGTGCGACGAGTACGGCATCTACCTGATCGACGAGACCAACCTCGAAACCCATGGCAGCTGGTGCCTGCCCGGTGACGTCCTCACCGAGGAGACCGCCGTCCCGGGAAGCAAGGCGCATTGGGAGGGCGCGTGCGTCGACCGTGTCAACAGCATGGTGCGCCGCGACTACAACCATCCGAGCGTCCTGATCTGGTCTCTCGGCAACGAATCCTACACGGGCGACGTGTTCCGCGCCATGTACAAGCGCGTGCACGACATCGACCCGAACCGTCCCGTGCACTATGAGGGCGTGACCCACAACCGCGACTACGACGACGTGACCGACATCGAGACCCGCATGTATGCGCACGCCGACACCATCGAGGAATACCTGAAGAATGATCCGCAGAAGCCTTACATCTCCTGCGAGTACATGCACGCCATGGGCAATTCGTGCGGCAACATGGACGAATACACCGCGCTCGAACGCTATCCGAAGTACCAGGGCGGCTTCATCTGGGACTTCATCGACCAGGCGATCTACGCCACCCAGCCCGATGGAACCACGAGCCTTCGCTATGGCGGCGACTTCGGCGACAGGCCGAGCGACTACGAGTTCTCCGGCAACGGCCTGGTGTTTGCGGACCGTAAGCCCACGCCGAAGGCCCAGGAGGTCAAGCAGCTGTATTCCAACGTGCATATCGATGTCGCCGAGGATTCCGTGACCATCAAGAACGATAATCTGTTCACCTCCACTGGCGAATACACGTTCGTGTTGCGTGTCCTTGCGGATGGCGAACCGGTATGGCAGTCCGAACGCCGTTTCGACGTGCCAGCCGGTTCGACGGAGAAGCTCGATGTCGACTGGCCGTTGGATCTGTACCGCGACGGCGCGTCCGAACTGGTGCTGGAGGTATCCCAGCGTCTCGCCAAGGCGACCAATTGGGCGGTAGCCGGCTATGAGCTGGCATTCGGCCAGACCGTCGTCGCCGGCTCCAAGAAGGCCTCTACTCCGGTGAAGCCGGTCGACGGCACCGTCACCGTTGGCCGTTGGAACGTCGGCGTGCAGGGATCCGGCCGCGAGGTACTGCTTTCCCGCACCCAAGGCGGACTGGTCTCCTACACGTTCAACAATCGAGAATTCGTGCTGCGCCGTCCGGCGGTCACCACGTTCCGCGCGCTGACCGACAACGATCGCGGCGCAGGCCACGGCTTCGAACGCGCCCAGTGGCTGGGAGCAGGCCGTTACGCCCGCTGCATCGGCAACGAGATCGAACAGATCGACGAGAACACCGTCAAGGCCTCCTACACGTACGAGCTCGCCACCCCGCAGCGCACCAAGGTGACCGTCAGCTACACCGCCGACACCACCGGACGAGTGAATCTGCACGTCGAATACCCGGGCGAGCCGGGCGACCTGCCCACCATCCCCGCGTTCGGCATCGAATGGACCCTTCCGGTCCAGTACTCGAACCTGCGTTTCTTCGGCGCTGGTCCGGAGGAGACCTACCAGGATCGCAAGCATGCCAAGCTCGGTGTGTGGAGCACCGACGCGTTCAAGGACCACGCCCCGTATCTCATGCCGCAGGAAACCGGCAACCATGAGGACGTGCGTTGGGCCGAGATCACGGACGAGAAGGGCCATGGCCTTCGCATAAGCCGCGCCGAAGGCGCCGAACCGTTCGCGATGAGCCTGCAGCCGTACTCCAGCTTCATGCTTGAGGAAGCCCAGCATCAGGACGAGCTCCCCGCCCCGAAGCACATGTTCCTGCGTGTGCTTGCCGAGCAGATGGGTGTCGGAGGAGATGACTCCTGGATGTCCCCGGTCCACCCCCAGTACCATATCCCGGCGGACCAGCCGATCAGTCTCGACGTCGACCTCGACCTGATCTGACCGGCGCGCCCCGGCGAAAACCGGGACTTGGCTTTCCTTTCGCCATACGCGGAAACGTATGGCGAAAGGACGGTGCCGTCGTCAAGGGTGGACCTTGACATCAAACCGGAGACGGCGCCTTGAAAGGGTACGACACGTCTTCCATGTTTTCCCCGTGCCGTGCCCTCGTTTCCATATCGGGAACAGGGCTTGACAGACTTTCCTTCGAAAACACCTCACAGATGCAAAAGGGTTCGGTCCTCGTTGGCACGTATTAAGCGTGTCAACGAGGACCGAACCCTTTCTTCTTAAACCCTACCTAGCTTTCGGGGTGAAACTGTCCCGGGCGACCAGCTTGGTTGAAATCCTCATATGCTGGTTGACGGAGCGCCCCATGGAAATGGCCTCCGACAGCATGAATACCGCGGCCTTGGCCAATTCGTCCTTGTTGATGTCATACGACGAAAGCGTCGGCGAAGTGTAATTCGCGATCTCCTGGTTGTTGATGCTCACCAGTCGCATGTCGCGTGGAACCAGAATGCCGGACGCCGCGAACGCCTGCAAGACGCCTACGGCGATGGGGTCCGCCGCCACAATCAGAGCATCCGGGAGCCTGTCGCCACATTCGGCCACGAACCTCTCTCCCAAGGCACGGCCGTTCTCCACGGTGAAAGGCCCCTCATCGAACACCAGGCCGTCGACGTCAAGACCGAGACGGACGGTCCAGTTGCGGAACGCGAACGCACGCGGATCCTCGGGATACTCATGGTCGCCCATGATGTTGCCGAACCCTCCGATGAACCCGATTCGCTTGTTGCCGGCGTCCATCAATTCGTCCAAGGCGTCCAGAATGGTCTGCTCCAGATCCGGCTGCACCGAATCGAACAGGTTCGGCGCGGGATTGATGTCGATGAACACTCCATGCGGAAGGACCGCGTGCAGACGCTTCAACGTGTTCCTTTTGAACGGCGCCGGACCTATTGAGATGAATCCGGCGTATTTGGACGCGTCCTTCATCAGGGATTTGACATCGTTGTATTCCGTCACTTTCATGCGCTCGTCCTTGGCATGGCGACGTAATGAAACTTCAAGCTCGTCAAAATAGGCGTCCTGAAGCCCCTTGTCGTGGATGGAGTTGTTCAGCAACGCGATGTCTTGCGGAATGGTGACACGTTGGTAGCGGGGGACGTTCTCGTACCCCATCTCAATGCTGGTGCTCAGAATCTTCTGACGGGTGGCCTCCTTCACCGAGAACGAGGGGTCGTCATTGAGTATTCTCGATACGGTCGCCTGGGAGAAGCCCGCCTTTTCCGCGATCTCCCTGATCGTGGCCATGGAAACCTACCTCCTTGGAAATTCAGTAACTAAACGTGTTTAGTAACGAGTTTATCATGTTTGGAAGCGTAATTGCCATCAATGTCGGAAATTTCGTTTTCAATGAAAACGACCCATCCGCAAACAAAAATGGCAGTCTGCGAACGGGATCGCTTCATATTGTGCGAATCCGATCATCTCCGCCGTACCGTGCCATCAGGGGCTTATCCGGAGATACCACGACGTGCGCCATATTGACGCCTTCTACAATCACCGTGACTTCCGTCGGCCCCGACGAACGCAAAGTATATTTCACCTCATCGTCCGTCCATGACGCATCGACGCAAACGCCCCCTCTCGCCCTCAATCCACGGAAACGTCCCTCATGCCAGTCTTTCGGCAAGGCGGGAAGAATCCGGATCAGACCGTCGTGGCTTTGCAGGAGCATTTCCGCCAGCGCGGCCGGGAATCCAAGGTTGCCGTCGATCTGGAATGGCGGATGCGCGCACATGCCGCTGTCGTATACGCCTCCTCCTACCAGACCGGTCGTGGCGTCGGCGTCGACCGGGCGCAGGAACATGCCTATGATTCGTTCGGCATGTTCCGCGTCACGCAGCCTGGCCCACATGATCATGCGCCACACGATGCTCCAGCCGGAGCCGTCGTCGCCCCTGGTCTCAAGCGATTTGCGGGCCGCGTTCTCCAAGCGCGAACTTCTCGCGGTGATGCCGGTGCCTGGATGCAACTCGTATAGATGCGACAGATGGCGGTGGAGCGGATCCTCCTCGATGAACTCGTCGTTCTATTCGAGGATTCTTCCGTCCGTACCGATCTGCGGTTCGGCCAACTGCCTGACGACTATCCTTGCCTCCTGGACCAGACTTTCGTCATCGCCATCGAGGTCGTCCATATCCTGCGCGGCAAGGATGAGGTCGTCGAGCAGGTTGCGGACGATGGCGGTGGCGTTCTCGCTTGCCTGCGCGACGGACGTTGGCTTCCCGTTGACCAGGAAGCAGTTTTCCGGAGAAGTGGCCGGCGAAGGGGCGAGGCCCTGTTCGGTGTCCGACAGGAAATCCATGCAGAACCGGGCGCTCTCCCTCAGAATCGGCCAGATGCGCGCGAGGTACGACTTGTCCCGGTCGAACAGGTTCCGGCACATCCGCGCCTGTCCGAAAGGCCAGAACGACCACATCGGATCGCCGTTCGCAGGCAAGGCCCTGTGCCAGATATCCACGTTGTGGAACACCGCCGATCCACTTTAGGGTTTTAATGCTTTACCTTTCTCAAGCGAGAGAAGCTGCAACATGCCTGTTGTGATTATGGAATTATCGCATTTGCGATGGGCGTGTCATTGATTCTTCTTCGAATCTATGCGGAATGTCGAGTCATACTAATTTCGTACATAAAACAAAACGCGTGTGCGTCCGGGCGGAAACCATCCGGACGCGCACGCGTTTTATTTTGAATTATTGCGATGAGGTCAGTTGCGGGTCAGCACTTCGGCCAGGGCCTGGATGACCGGCTGCGGCATGTGGGACTGGTATTTGGTCTGCGCGCCAACGCCGTGCAGATCCTCCAGCGTGCTCAGTGCCGGCAGCGCATCCTTGCCCAGCTCGCGGATCGCGCGGTATGCGTGCTCCTTGGTCATGTACAGCATCTGCGCATCCTTCAGCACGGCGAACGCGTCGGCTTCAACCGGATCGTCCGCAACGGCAAGACCGTCGGCGAAATCGATGGCGATTGCGGAGCTCGTCGGCACGTCACGCAGCGTGACGGTCAGGCTCAGCGTTTCCGCATCGTACGCGACTTCCGGAGCGGCGGCAGAGCCGTCGACGGTCGCGCGGACGGCGTGCATCGCTTCCGGAGCGATGCCACGGAACGTGACCGTCCAATCGCGGGAAGCCGGAATGACGTCCGTCGCACCTTCCGCAGGGGCGATCGAGAACTGTGCGGAATCGCCCTCAAAACGCAGCGCCATTTCGGTGGATGCCCAACGATCCTTGCTCTGTGCGGCACCGTCATCCTCCCACAGCGTGAAGCTGTTTTCGGCACCCGGGAACACCACTACCTGCAGTGCGCGCGGGTTGGCCACGGAGTTGAGCGCCTCACCCTCGGCGGGCATCTGCAGCGGCACGATCGCGCCGGGCTTGGCGAACACCGGCATGCGGTCGAGATCGCGCCAAGCCTCCAGACGGCGGCCTTCGGCCGGACGAGACGTGTAATGGCGACCGTCGAAGAAATCGAACCATTCGCCCTGCGGCAGCCACACGTCGGCCTTCGCACGCTGCACGGAACGCTCGGCTGGATCGACGATCGGCGCGACCAGCAGCTCGGTGCCGAAACGGAATTCGTCGGTGAGCTTGTATGCGGCTTCGATTTCCGGATAGTCCCAGTACAGCGGCTGCACGAGCGGCTCGTTGTCGAATGCGGCGCGACGGTTCATCGTGTACAGGTACGGGATCATCGCATGGCGCAGGCGCAGCGCGGACGTCATCGCACGTTCCGCATCGCCGTGGAAGTTCCACGGCTCCTTGCCGTTGAACGGCGAATCGGTGGAATGCAGACGGTTGATCGGGCTGAACGCGCCCAGCTGGTACCAGCGGACCTCCAGCTCCTCGTCACGGTAGCCGAACATGTGGCCGCCGATGTCGTGGCTCCACCAGCCGTAGCCGATGTTGGAAGCGCAGGCGGTGAATTCCGGCTGGAACTTCAGCGACTCCCACGTCACGACGGTGTCGCCGGAGAAGCCGATCGGGTAGCGGTGCGAGCCCGGGCCGGCGTAACGCGAGAAGGTGAGCGGGCGCGGGTTGCGTTCGCTGTAGTCGCTGCCGTCGTTGCGGGCGGAATCGAGGTAATGCAGGTGGTTCAGGCCCCACAGCGGGTCGAGGCCCGGCTGCCGCGTCAGGCCGCCCTGCTGCCAGTCAATCCACCAGAAGTCGACGCCATCTTCCTCCATCGGGTGGTGGAGCTGGTCGAAGTAGACCTCCATGAACTTCGGATCGGTCAGGTCGAACTGCACGGCCTCGCCGCTTTCCGGATCGATGTTCATGGCCTTGGCGACCTGCGGATACAGCTCTTCGAACGCGCGCACGCCGTCCCTCGGGTGGACGTTGAGCGTGGCCTTCATGCCATGCTCGTGCAGCCAGTTGAGGAAGCGCTTCGGATCCGGGAAGAAGTCCTTGTTCCACGTGTAGCCGGTCCAGCCGGAGCCGTACTTCGGGTCGACGTCGTCAACCAGGTGCCAGTCCATATCGATGACGGCCGTGGTGAACGGGATGCCTTCCTTTTCGAAACGTTCGACGAGCTGACGGTATTCGGTTTCGGTATAGCGGTGGTAGCGGCTCCACCAGTTGCCCAGCACGAAGCGCGGCAGCAGCGGGGTCGGGCCGGTCAGGCGGTACAGGGCGTGCACGGCCTCACGGTAGCGGTGGCCGTAGCCGAACAGGTACAGGTCGGTGGTCGGCTCTTCCTTCGGGGTCACCCACGTGCCGAAATCGTTGTGGTTGCCGTTCACTTCGGCGGTTTCGCGGATGACGTTCGACTTGGAATCGTCGATGATCGCCCAACCGTCGGTGCTGTTGACGCCCGGATCGACGGGGATGCGGCCGTTCGCCTCGTCGAGCGTACGGTAGGTGCCGCCGAGGTTCCTGCGCTGCACGTCGCCGTAATGCCAAGTGTTTTCGATGGCGTTGACGTGCTTGACGGTTGCGTACAGGCCTTCCGGAGAGAACTTGCGCTGGTTGTAGGAGATATGCAGCGACGGGGTGTCGATCTCCAGCCAGCCATTACGTTCGGCGACGGTGAATTCAGGCTTTTCGCCGAAATCACGGACCATCGCCATCTGCGTGGCGTCATCCACGAAACGGCCGCTGTCGGACCATTCGAAACGGACGAGCGCGTCCGTGATGAGGCCGATGCGCCAATGATCGCCCTGGATCACCGAATCCGGATTCATTGCCGGATGGGCGTTGAGCGTGGCCAGCGAGAACAGTGTGCTGTCTACCATGTGGGGCTCCTTTGAGTGTGGAAAAAATCGGGATAACTGGATTGGAACCGTGCCATCATATGCGACGGCACGGTCCCGTTTGAATTACTTGATGCGCTTGATGGTCAAGACCGACGCGCCAGCGCACAGTGCGATGACGATGGCGTTAAGCACGGTCCAGGCGAGGAAGCCGAAGAGGTACCTCCACTTGACTGCCGGTTTATCGGCCTCCTGCTGGACGTCCGTATTGGCGTCCAAGGCGATGCTCGTGTCGCTGCTTTGCTGGTCGCGTATCTCATTATCCTTTCTGTGCGCTGCGAAACATCGCTCTCCGCGTTGAGTGATCAAAGCATGTTCCGCATTGAAGAAAAGTCAGCAAAACTTACTTTCGTTAAGTATGATAGCGCTTGCGCAAAAAGGTATCAATATCGGCGAGTCGCTTGAAATTGCAACGATATGCGCATATCGAAACGCTTGCCATCGATTGCAAAATGGAACGATGCGATTTTATGCGCGTTCTGCGCCACCGCGTACCCTCTTCACCGCGCCCATATGCCGATTGTGCGAGCAAAACGACAGGTTGTGTAATACGGCGGTGACGGCATCGCAAAAGCTGGTTCAATCAAACTAGCGGCGAAATCCCGCGTGCGGCACGGTGCGATGCAGCGCGGTACGGCAGCGGGAAATCGCAAGAAAACAGCGCAGTCGGGCGGAGCGGACAGGGCAGGCTCGGCAAAGCAGGTTTTGGCAACACCTAGTGCGAGGGAGAACCCATGGAACTTGAAGATCTTTCGATCGTTGAAAAGGCCGCAATGCTTTCCGGCGGATCCGAATGGGATTCGCGCGGCAACGATCGCGCCGACATTCCCGGCTTCGTCATGAGCGACGGCCCACACGGCGTGCGCAGGCAGCTTGGCGAAGGCGACCACCTCGGCATCGGCGCATCCAAGCCGGCCACCTGCTTCCCGACCGCCTGCACCGTGGCCAACACCTGGGATCCGGCGCTCGCCGAAGAGATGGGCGAGGCGCTCGGCAAGGAAGCTCACGATCTCGACGTGAACGTGTTGCTTGGACCGGGCATGAACATCAAACGCAACCCGCTGTGCGGACGCAACTTCGAGTACTATTCGGAAGATCCGATCGTCGCCGGCCGTATGGCCGCCGGCCTCATTCGCGGCATCCAGAGCAACGGCGTCTCCGCATGCCCGAAGCATTTCGCGGTCAACAGCCAGGAGCTGCGCCGCCAGGCCAGCAACTCCGTGGTGGACGAACGTACCATGCGCGAATTGTATCTGACCGGTTTTGAAATCGCCGTGCGCGAGGCCAAGCCGATGAGCATCATGACCTCCTACAACGAGGTCAACGGCGTCTACGCCCACGAAAACAAGCATCTGCTGCAGGAGATCCTGCGCGACGAATGGGGCTTCGACGGCATGGTCGTCTCCGATTGGGGCGGCTCCAACTCCGCCGTCGCAGCCGTCAAAGCCGGCGGCTCGCTGGAAATGCCGTCGCCAGGTTTCACCTCCGTGCGCGAGCTGGAAGGCGCGGTCAAAGCGGGCACGCTCGCCGAGGCGGACATCAACAAGCGTGCCGCGGAAGTCGCCAAAATCGCGGCGGCGACCAAGCTCGTCGGCGTCGGCCGCGACGATCTGCTGTCGGACGACATCGCGAAGGCGCACCATGATATCGCCAGAACGGTCGCGGAACATTCCAGCGTGCTGCTGAAGAACGACGCCGCCACGCTGCCGCTCAAGCCGGGCACTCGCGTGGCCGTCATCGGAGATATGGCCGCGACCGCACGCTATCAGGGTTCCGGCTCATCCAAGGTGAACGCCACCAAGGAGGAGAACATCCTCGACGAGGTCAAGAACGCCGAAGGACTGGTATTGGCCGGCTACGAGCAGGGTTACGACCGCCAAGGCAAGCCGGATGAGGTGCTGCTGAACGACGCCGTCGCGCTCGCCAAGAAGGACGCCGTGGATGTGGTGCTGGCCGTCGTTGGCCTCGACGAACGCAGTGAATCCGAAGGCCTTGACCGATCCACCATGGCGATTCCGCAGGTGCAGAACGATCTCGTAACGGCGTTGGCGAAGACCGGCAAACCGGTGGTGATCGTGCTCGTTGCCGGTTCCCCGGTGGAATTGCCGTGGTTCGACGATGTTGCGGCCATGCTGTACGTAGGATTGTCCGGTCAGGCCGGCGCTTCCGCCACCGTGCGTGCGCTGATCGGCGAAGTCAACCCATCCGGACATTTGGCCGAAACCTGGCCGATGCAATACGAGGATTGCCCAAGCTCCGGCTGGTATCCGGCCATTGGGCGTGACGCGATCTACCGCGAGGGCCCGTTCGTCGGCTACCGCTATTACGAGACCGTGGGCGTGCCCGTACGCTTCCCGTTCGGCTACGGTCTGAGCTACTCCACGTTCACGTACAGCGCGATCACCGCCACCGCGACCGGTGTGGATTTCGTCGTCACCAATGATTCCGATGTCGCCGGCTCCACCGTGGCCCAGTTGTATGTGCGCGCGCCGCAGGGTGGCGTGCTCCATCCCGACCGTGAGCTGAAGGGCTTCGTCAAGGTAGAGTTGGCCGCGCATGAAAGCAAGAGTGTGCATATCGATTTCGACCGCTACACGTTCCGTCATTTCGATGTTGCCGCCAATGCATGGAAGACGGAAAGCGGCGAATGGACGCTGCTGGTCGGCGACAATGCGGAGCATTTGCCGCTTGCGATTCCTCACACCGTGGCCGGCGATTGCACGACCGCCGATTGCGCCGCCGATCCTGCGCTTGGCCACTATCTGACCGGACAGGTCAAGGACGTGACCGACGCCGAAATGGCAGTGCTGTTCGGCCATGAGGTGCTTGCCCCCGGCAAGCCGACGACGTTCGGCGTCAACGATCCGATCATGTCGTGGGTGGATTCCAAGGGCTTCGTGGCGCGTACCGTCGCCAAGACGCTGACCAAGCGCGAAGCGAAGATCCGCCAGAAGACCGGCTCGCCGGATCTGAACACCCTGTTCATCCTGAACATGCCGCCTCGCGCCATGAGCAAGATGACCCAAGGCATGGTCGACTCGGCGATGGTCGACGCCATCGTGAACATCGCCAACGGGCATACCTTCCGCGGATTGGGCGGCGTGATCGCCGGCTTCTTCCGCAACCAATCCGCCAACAAGCGCACCGCAAAGGAGCTGAACCATGACTGACAACAATGCTGCGAAGCCGGCCGAAACCGCTGCCGGCGAGAAGAAGGCCGGACCGATTCGCCAGTGGATCAAGGATCATCCCAATATCTGGGAGTTCATCCTGTTCAATGTGCTGTCGAACATCTCCACCATTACCCGTTTCGTGGTGACGTGGATCGGCACCGCCATCTTCATCTCCGGCCTGGGGCTCACGCAGCCGTTCCACTTCCTGATCTTCAACTATGACACCAAGGGCAACGGCCTGGGCGGATTCCTCACCTTCCTGCTTGCCGAGGTGCTTGCGCAGGTGGTGAACTTCTTCGTGCAGATGAAGTGGGTCTTCAAGTCCGACTCCAGCTTCAAGGACGCCGCTTGGAAGTATGTGATCCTCGCCGTGATCATCGTGGTGGTGAACCTTGTGCTGCCGGGCTACGTGACCGGTTTGTGCCAGGGATGGGGCATGAACGCCGGCATCGCAGGCACGATCGCATCCGTGGTCAACACCTTGCTTGCCGTGATCGTCAGCTATCCGCTGCTCAAGTTCTGGGTCATGCCGAAGAGCAAGTCCAAGGAGACGGCCAAGAGCGAGGAGGCCGCCAAGTAGCCCTATTCTGAATTCCTTTCTTCCTTCCTGCCTTCCTGCCCGCCCGGAAAATCCGGGCGGGTTTTCCATGCCTGCTTCGCGCCTGATGTCGTTGGAAGGCGTAGCGTACCTTGCAAATAAGAAGGGTGGTGACTCAGTCGATGAGCCACCACCCTTTGTCATGCCGTGCTATCTAGCGATTAGGCTGGGAAAACGACCTGGCAATTCACGCAGGTGATTACCATGGCCAAAATCGCGTTGATGATGCCACCGAGGTACGGATTGCGGGTCTTGGAATAGATGCCGCGAGCCGTCAGCGGAGTAATAAACAGCAGGAATACGGTGAGGAACATGCTGTCCGGAATGCGGGTGTAGGCCGCGCCGAACAGGTCATTGACACCGGTGAGCATGAACTTGGCCCAGCCTGCGCCAGACACCAGTGCCGGCACGGCGGCGGTGACGAGAGCGAGTACCAGGATGTTCACGATCTTGTTCTTGCCATAGGAAGTGTTGTAGTTCATGCAGTTGATGAAGATGGAGGAAATCACGTAGCCAATCAGGAAGATCGGGAGTACCTTAAGCATGTCCACGATCTTGAAGGAGCCGAATGGCATGATGCCCCAGTACAGGAACGAGAAGTTCGTCTTGAAGAAGTACTGCGCTCCCCAGACCAACAGCAGAGTGCCGCCGGTGACGGTGAGAGCCAGCATGATGGTCTTGAACACGCTGAAAGCAGATGTCTTCAAATCGATTTCATCGATGTTCATACCATTCTTCTTAGCGAAGCAGCGGTACCAGATGTAGGTGACAATGGCGGTGAACACGGAGGAAATCGCCAGCATGGAGCCTGCAAACAGTGCCTGCCCCTGCCTGAAGAACGTGCCGATATGGGTGTCGACGCCGTTGTAGTACAGGAACAACGTGCTGACGGTGGCGAACAGGGTGTTGACGATAAGGCAGCCCCATGCCCAAGCCTTGGTTCCCGGATGCGATTCCGCGACACGCATGATGGCATTGCCACGAGAAGTTCCCCTGAAGAGCGGCATCTGGGAGAGCCACAGAGCGAAGAACACGGCGAACATGAACATGCCGATGAAACCGATGGTGCTACCGATCATACGCCACTGGTAGATCTGGTCGCCCGACTGCAACGAGGTGTTCACATTGAAGGCTTTGACCATGAACTCCATGGCAGCTGCGGTAGAAGACGACTGGAAGAGCTGCGAAGTGTGGAAGCCGTTTTCCAGATAGATGACACGGAATGCTTCCTTGCCATCGACCTTCTTCGTATAATACTTGCCACTGACGCCGTCGGCAGTCGAAGAGTCAGGCGTGATACCGAAGTTCAGGAACGATTTGGCGTTATTGTGCTTGAGATAATCCGGATTCGGCAGCATCTTGCCGGTCGTCTTGTCGGTCTCCTTGAAGGAGTACTGGTCGAATTTACCGGCGATGATGCCTACATTGCGATTGCCGTAATAATTAAAGTACTCGCCGTTATTCTTGGAGGCGGCCTGGGCTGAAGTGGTCTTGCCTGGCACATAGCCGAACGACTGAGTTTCGTTGTCTTTGTAGACGGCGTCGCGGCTGACGTACAGCACGGCCTTGATCAGCTGCTTCTTGGCCTTGTTGTCAAGAAGGATCGTCTCGTGAATGGTGTTGCCTCCGCGGGACTGGCCGGATACGGCGATCTGGTCCTTGTCCACGAATGGAAGTGTGGCCGCGTACTTTACCGTGTCATACAGGCCACGGCCGTTGACCAGCCATTCGGTGTTGTTCAGAATCTCGGAGTCGCCGTGTCCGTAAAGATCGAAGGAGAACACGACGAAGCCTCGACGTGCCCATTCGATCTGGTACAGATCCCACTTTTCCTTGAGACCGTTGCCGCCATGCGCGAACACGATGGTGGGTGCCGGCTTGTCGTTGGTGGCGGTCTTGGGCTTGAGCATGTTGACGCCGAGCCTATGGCCGGATGATGTTTCGATGGTCAGATTCTCTTTGGTGACGTTGCCGAAATCCGTCTGTGCCAGATTCGCGATGCAGCTGCCCAGAATGCACAACAACACCGTAACTATGGTGAGTGCGCCATACGCATGCTGCTTCAAGTATTGCCATACTTTCGACATGGTATTTTTTCTCCCTCTGTTCCTTCCGCATCACCCGAAGATCGCCCTTCGGTAACGCGGGGCCCGGTTCTTCCTTGAGCCGGTTATAGACTAATTTGAGGGTGAAATGGCATTGGGATATGAATGAGAATATGTGCACGTCACACTGCTGGTTTACCGGAGTATCGGCTGATGATGGGCTCAAAACGTATGCTTATCGCGCATGTTCGTATGGGTGTTGGAGATAATATGCACATATGTTCAAAGATTCCGCGCTTGCGTCGATGCAAACCAGACAGCATATCGAAGAGCTGATTCGTGTATCGCAGATGTATTATGACGAGGGACTCAATCAATCACAGATTGCCGGAGAGGTCGGCTATTCGCGCTCATCGGTGTCACGCATGCTTACTGAAGCACGGGAAACCGGAATCGTACAGATTACCATCGGGCACCCATTGCAACGATTGCAATCCCTTGAGGAGAATCTTCGGGACAAATACGGATTGAAAACGGTACGCGTCGCATATTCATACGATGACAACATCGCATCGATGCTAGTGCCTCAATGTGCGGCGCAGCTGCTGATGGAAAACCTCAAACCGGATTCGTTGATCGTTACATCGACCGGGACGCCGATGGCGGCGACAATCAGAGCCTTGCCTCCCCTTGACTACCCTCGTGCGCATGTGACTCAGATGCTGGGTTCGTTGTCTTCCGCCAACTCGTTGACTGATTCTCCGGAAATCTGCCGAATGATGGCAGAACGTCTGGGATGCGCCTACTCGTTGCTTCCTGCGCCACTGATCATGGGATCCGCGGAAGTTGCTCAGGCTGTGCGTTCGGAGAAACTGATCGCCATGACTTTGGCTTTGGGTAACCGAGCCGATATCGCCATTGTCGGTGTGGGAGCGATTCGGCAGGGGCATTCCGGAAAAATCTTCCATTCGTTCGAAGACGCTGCAGTAGCACGGGAGTTGCAGGAAAAGGGAGTGGTCGGGCATATTTGCGGACATCATATCGATATGGATGGCAATCATGTGCGAACCAGTCTGTGTGAGCGCACCATCAGCATCGATTTCGAACGGTTTCGTGACATTCCATTGGTCATTGGAGTCGCTTGGGAGACGTGGCGTGCGCGGGCACTGCACGCATGCCTGGTCGGTGGACTGATGTCGGCACTCGCTACCAATCAGGGAATGGCTGAGTTGTTATTGGATATGGACTAATCACCGTTAGGGTGCCGGAAAGATTGGGTATGCCCGTGCGCCACCGTGATGATTGCAATTGCTGCCAGCACGTACAACAGCACGTTGAGCGTCAATGACGCTCCATATCCGCCGGTCATGTCGAAAATCAATCCATGAACTGTGGTAGCGATGGCTACGGTCAGCTGGCCGGTGGCGTTGATGACGGACAGCGCGCGGGCATAATCATCTCCCGGGAATACGCGGCGTATGCTCCAGGGAAGTGCAATCATGAGCAGGCATTGGCCGATTCCCGCCAGAAAACTTGCAGTGATCGCAACTTCCAGATTGGCTCCGAAAAGCAGACTGAACCATCCTGTGGTTCCGATGGCGGCAAACAGCGTGATTGCGAATTGCGGTCTGACACGGTCCAGCGTCGAACCTATGGCAAGTTTGCCGACGCTGGCTCCAATCATGCGGGCCGTGACCACCCAAGCGGCCTGTGTGAGCGTGAGTCCGATGGAAATCCCGTACGCGGGAATATGCTGATTGATGCCGGATACGATTTGCAGCAAAATCATGGCGGCTGACAGCAGCAGAAACGCCGGTGAACGAAGCATACCGATGAGATGCCCGCTTTTCGTCCGTGTATTATGCGCAGGTTTGGCGTTTGGGGCAGACGCAGTGTCGAGCTTGCCATGTGGATATGGTTTAAGCAGGTAGGAGCAGGGGAGTAGCAGCACCATCAGCATCACACCGGTCAGTAGATATGCCGATCGCCATCCATATGACGCGATGACGTGCGAAATCAGAGGATTGAATATAGCTCCTCCCAATCCTGACAAACAGCCGGTTATGCCAAGGACCGTGCCGAAATGAGTGGGAAACCATGCCGCAAGCAGAATGGGTGGCATCAGCGTTATCGGAATAACATAGGCGAGTCCCATCACAGCGAATGCGAGATAGAACTGCCAGAGGGCATACGCCCGACTGCAAAGCAGGAATCCCACGGCGCAGATACCAATGCAGCCGATAAGTGTGGGGCGCAAGCGAATGCGATGTGAAAAGCGACTGAACGCGGCCATGGAGATGGCACTGCAAATCAATCGAATCGATACGGTTAGGCTGACCTTGGCTCGACCCACATGTAAATCACGGCTGATGGCGTCGAAATACAGCCCTGAAGTGTTGGTGATGAGAGCGAAGCCGATGAAGGACATGGCGCAGCAGCCTACGAATACTGCCAGTGAGGAGCGGGTGGAGCGAATCCGTTCTTCCATAGCGTCCTTTCCTAGCTGGTCGTTGGGCGGTACCGTTTGAAGAACGTCGCCGCCTCTTTTACGATTTGCTGTGATTCCTCATTATGCTCCAGGCCGACCTCCTTGACTGCGAAGTCGTGTACGAGAGCGTGGTCAAGACCTTTCGGGAGTAATCGCAGTTCATAATCATGATGGCGGTATTGCAGGATTCTTGCGAATTCCAGAGTGTTGTCCGCGAGATAATCCTCGGTGCTGGTCTGCAGATAGAAGGGCGGAAGATTGCCATCAACTACAAGGCGATCGACATCAAGATAGGGGGAGATGCGAATTCGTTCCTTCAGCGTTGGAAAGTAGCCTTCCGCATAGTATCCCATTGCAGTTCCATGCACGCCTCCCTCGAAGCGATACATGCCGCTGCATCCTGCAATGGCGAGGATGCGGGCGGTTCCGCAGGCTTCCTTCATGCCAAGCTGTGACGCGACGACCGGTGAATGGAGTACGGCGGTGAGGTACAAGATAAGCAGGGTGGCCGCGGAATCTCCAATCAGAAACAGAGCATTCGTATCCATGCCATAGTCATGCGCGTGCTCATTCGTCCAGATAATTGCGTCAAGCGCATCGTGTAGTTGGCCTTGGAATCCAATTTGCGGGACCAGCCGATAGTTGGCATTGACCACGGCGAACCCATACTTCGCTAAATACATATCGCGACACATGGTATTTTGTTTGTCGCCATGGTAGAGACCCCCGCCATGGAAGTCGATGATGACCGGAAGAGGTTCATGTTGTGTTTCCGGACGATACAGGTCCAATTTGCGCAGTTGGTCCGGAATGCCATATGGGAGATCCGTCAGTACATGCACTCCGTTCGGCTTATGCTCTTTGGCGAGTCTGTCTGCGTCGCCGGCATGACGGGCGTTGGTGTTGGACTCAAATAATGCTTTCACCGGTTCGCTGAGCATATGTCACCACCTTGGTTGCGTATGATACGAATACTGTATGCCTGTATCTAGCGCGAACAGTCTAGGAGTTGCACATATGTGCAACCTACGATTCAGACAAGTATCCCAACTATTTCGTCAGTACGTCGAACGGCGGATTGCCTATGCGCTCATGACAGTGTAGATGTTGTCATGGGCTCCGACTTCACGCGCTATTGTGCACGGCTAGTCATTCGAATAGCTAGGAGTCCATCCCCCGTCCAACGTGCCGCCGTTTCATCGTATGATTTTGTTGTGTATGTTTACGATTATACAAATCGTAAACATACACAATAAAGTGGGTGAACGCGACGAAGGACGGGCATGCACCTGACGGCGTCAGCGATTCCTCTCCGCAAAATCGCACATACGACGCAGTCCCTTACGCAACTCATCCGCATCGCCGGCGTACGACAATCGCACGAATCCCTGCCCTTCCTCGCCGAATGCCTCGCCGGGCACCACGGCGGTACTGGCAGTGGGTGGTGAAAGGTATGGTGGAGGTCCGGTTCCTTGCTTTTGGCTGTGGCAGAAATCGTCTGTTTTGTGCAAAAACAAGCCTTTGAAATTGTCTATTTTGTGCATCTTGTGTCTTGAATGCTATATATTCCAATATATTTGCCGCCGATGAATCTGCCGCTGTACGCCTTATGGTGTTTGGCGGATGTGGCCGGCCTTGTTGCCGAGGACGACGAGCCTGATCGGCCGTTCACTATGCAGACGCAAGTTGTGTGACTGACATTGGAATTCATGTTCTGGTGGGGGATATTGGCGAATAAATCCGCCGTGGGTGGAACGATGATGATGCGGTAATACGAACCGATGAGACGGACTGGAGACGAGGTACACGCAACGTGAGAGAAGCAATGGTGTCGGAGCAATCGCAGGACGAGACGGAACAGCAGCCGACTATCGGACGTATTCCGGGGCTGATCGCTGCGGTGGCCATTATCGGCATCGCGATTGGTGCGGCCGCGGGCCTGCTCACGCTCATGCTGTACCAGGTCGAACGTTTCGCGCTTGGATACATCGAGAATGCGCATGAATCCGGCCCGTTCAACGTGCCTGCCATCCGTCGTGCGATTTCCGTGACGGTCGGCGCCTCCATCGCGGCCGTGATCTGGTGGCTGCTGCGCACGCGTACCACAGAAGTGCCATCCGTCAAGAAAGCCGTCGGTGGCGCAATCATGCCGGTCTGGCAGACCATCGTGCATGTGCTGCTGCAGATCTTCATCGTCGGTACCGGCATGTCGATCGGCCGCGAAGTGGCTCCGCGCGAGCTTGGCGCGATGTTCGGCCAGCGATTCGCCCGCTGGGTGCGTCTCGGCGCGAAGGACACGCGTATGCTGGTGGCCATTACCGCCGCGGCCGGTCTCGCGGGAGTCTACAACGCGCCGCTTGCCGGCACGTTCTTCGCGGTGGAGATCCTGCTCGCCGACGTGACGCTCGAAACGGTCACGCTCGCGTTCGCCTGCTCGGCGTTCGCCTCATGGGTGGCGAGCCTGGTCAAGGGCACGCACACGTTCTATTTGATCGGCAAGGCGGACGGCCTGTTTACCCCCGACTACATGGTGTTCGCGCTGATTGCCGGCCTGATGCTTGGCGTCGCCGGCGCGCTGTTCCGCCGCGGCTCCCAGTGGGCGGAGCGGAACAAGCCATCTGGAGCGGGCATTCTGTGGATGATGCCGCTCGCCGGCCTGCTGACGGGCGTTGTGGCGATTGTCGTGCCGCAGGTGATGGGCAATGGCCGCGCCACCGCGCAGCTGAGTTTCTCCTCGAAGGCCGATCTGGCCGTCATCCCGGTGCTGCTGCTGTCTTTTGTGGCCAAGGCGATCGTCACGTTGCTGACGATTCGTTCCGGCGCTTCCGGTGGCGTGCTGCAGCCGGGCATCGCATTGGGCGCTTCCGGAGGCGCGATTCTGGGCATTCTTTGGATGCAGGTGTTCCACACGAATTCGATCGGCATGTATGCGCTGCTGGGTGCATGCGCGCTGCTCGCCGCCTCGCAGCAGGCGCCGTTGATGGCGATTTGCCTGGTGATGGAGTTGGCTGACGCTCCGATCAACCTGTTCGTGCCGATCGGCCTTGCGGTGGCCGTCAGCGCGTTCACCGCCTCCCGTCTGGCCAAGCCGCTTGCCGCTTGGCATCTACCGCGGGCGAAAGCTGCAGATCGTTAGCCTTCGCATTGCCGTCTCGCAATCCTCACATGGACGCCATCCTCACATGGCCATCAGGCCGGTCTGGCGGGGAAGCAGCACGGTGAGCACGAACCAGTGGTTGTCGGTGCGGATCGTCACTTCGCCGCCATACTGCTGCGCGATGTGCCGAATCGACTTCACGCCGAAACCATGCCGATGCTGGTCGTCGCGCTTCGTGGTACGCAGGTTGCCGTCGGCGTCTTTGCTTAGTCGGGAATCGTAATAATTCTCAACGCGAATCACAATAAAGTGATTTTGTTCGAACAAAGCCAGTTTGATAAGTCGCTGTTCCGGATTCGGCAGTTTCAACGTCGCTTCAATCGCATTGTCGAGCGCGTTGCCGAATAGCGATGCGATGTCCATCGACGACATGCCGTCCAGCAGCGAGCCGTCCGCCACGGCGGTGAACGTGATGCCGCGCTCGTTGCAAGTGCGTTCCTTCGTGGTCAGAATGACGTCGAGCACGGGATTGCCGGTATGCTGCTGGGCGCTGTAGCGCTGCACCGACTTCTCCAACTGCTCGAATCCTGCCGCCGCGTGCTCAGGATCGACTTCGGCACGCAATGCCGCGATCTGATGCTTCAGATCGTGCGCAAGCCGACCAAGCGATTCGATGTTCTCCTTCGACTGCAGGTACTCCTGATGCTGGCTTTCCAGCTGCGCGTTGATTGACGCGATTTCCGCGCTCGCTTCAATGCGCCGAGCCTGCTCCTGTTGCGCGTATAGAATCGCGAATCCGCAGAAATCCACCAGTGTGCGGATATAGAAGATTTCCTGGCCCATCGAACCGGAGAATGGCGTATTGGTCGAAATGAAGCTCAGGTTGCTCATGGCGAAGGTGACGATCGTGATGGCCACCGTCGCGGTCGCCGCGGAAGCCGTCGGCAACGTGGGCGCGGTCTGGCTGAAATTGCCGCGTTCTACCAGCCAGGCCAGGCCGAAACACAATGCGTAGGTGGCAACGAGCAGTAAGACGGCATGCCAATCGTAATCCGCGAATCGGCCGTTGCGCATGCCGATGAACGTGACGATCTGCCAATGCAGCGACGCCACCAGTTCGGCCAGTACGAACGCGCGCGCCGTGATGTACAGTCCTTCGCGTTTGCCGGTGCCGGCGCCGAACAGAATCGTCAGGTACATGCAGCCGAAGGCGAGCAGCATGCCGACGATCCAAAACCAGATCGGCATGCTGCCGTCGAAATACTGCACGGCGATGAGCGCCGCCAGTCCGATTGCGCTCACAACGACGGAGCGGCGCGGCGGCACGCGGCGGAACAGTACCGCGATATACACCACGCATGCCGCCCATTCGCAGATGGCGGTGTACGAACGGGGGATGTCGGGCAGCGCGTTGGTGATCATCGGCCGCCGCCCATGTAGTCGGCCAAGGCGGCGAGGAACGCTTTCTTCCGTGGTCTGCTCACGCGCAGCCGCTCGTCGTCGGACATGATGCAATCCTGGTCGGCAACGCCCGTCACATGCTTGAGATTGACCAGATAGCAGGAGTTCGAGCGGAAGAAGTGCCGGTCGGCGAGCTTGGCTTCCATGTCTTTGAGTGTGCCGTTGATAGAGTATTTGCCGTCAAGCGTGTGGATGACGATGGTGTGCCGGATCGACTCAAGATACAGAATGTCGGCAAGATTCAGGCGCATCTGTCCGTTGCCGGTTTCGATGAGCATGGAATCGTCGCCATTGCGTCGCACCATGTCGATCGATTTCTTGAGCTCCTGCGAAAACGCGAACCACGGTAGAGGTTTAAGCAAGTACGACAACGCACGCACCTCATACCCGCTGATTGCATATTGCGGGGCAGCGGTGATGAACACGATCACGACTTTGTCGTCGCGCTCGCGGATGCGTCTCGCGGCGGCCATGCCGTCCATTTCGCTCATCTCGATGTCGAGCAGTAAGATATCGTAAACGGGGGTATATTTTTCTACGATTCGTGCGCCGTCGTCGAATACGGAAACGGTAAATTGCTCGCCATTTTCCTGTTGATATCGGTTGAGATAGTCAAGTACCAGTTGGCAGCTTGCGGGATCGTCCTCGACCACGCCGATTCGAATATTGCGCATTGCAACCTCCCTGTTCTGTCTTTCGCTCCGTACCATTGTCTTGCATGATGGCGATAAATGCGTGTATTTACTACGCTGTTAATCCCCTTTTGCCAGCGGAGGCAAACAGCGCGACTCGCGACACGCATTGACAGTTTTAGCGTTGTATGTATCATGGAACGTGGCTCAACGAAGAGAACCTTCGCTAAACCAAAGAAATAAATTAACGCTTTGAATTGTGGCTTTGTCAAAGTAGTAAGCCGCGAGGATGGGCACCGAACAAAAATCCCTTTACAACGGATCGTGAGGCACGTACCTGCCTCTGAAAGGATGACAAATCATGGCAGAAGTCGTATTCGACCATGTTACTCGTATCTACCCGGGCAATGACAAGCCGTCTGTGGATGATCTGAACCTCGACATCAAGGATGGCGAATTCCTGGTGCTGGTCGGCCCGTCTGGTTGCGGTAAGTCTACGACCCTGCGTATGCTCGCAGGCCTCGAAGAGGTCAACAAGGGCCGCATCCTCATCGGCGGCAAGGACGTCACCACGATGCAGCCGAAGGACCGCGACATCGCAATGGTGTTCCAGAACTACGCTCTGTATCCGCACATGACCGTCGCCGACAACATGGGCTTCGCCCTGAAGATCGCCGGCACCCCGAAGGAAGAGATCCGCAAGCGCGTCGAGAAGGCCGCTGAGATCCTCGACCTGACCGAGTACCTCGATCGTAAGCCGAAGGCTCTGTCTGGCGGTCAGCGTCAGCGCGTGGCTATGGGCCGTGCAATCGTCCGTGAGCCGAAGGTCTTCCTCATGGATGAGCCGCTGTCCAACCTCGACGCCAAGCTCCGTGTGCAGACCCGTACCCAGATCGCCGCTCTGCAGCGTCAGCTGGGTGTCACCACCCTGTACGTGACCCACGATCAGACCGAGGCTCTGACCATGGGTGATCGTATCGCCGTCATCAAGCTCGGCATTCTGCAGCAGGTCGGCGCTCCGACTGAGCTGTACGATCGTCCGGCCAACGTCTTCGTCGCTGGCTTCATCGGCTCCCCGTCGATGAACATCAACACCCACCCGGTGGTCAACGGCAAGGCAAAGATCGGCGAGGACACCGTGGATCTGCCGACTGAGGCCGTCAACAAGCTCACCGCCGAAGACAACGGCCAGATTGTGGTCGGCTTCCGTCCGGAAGACGCCTCCTTGGCTGCCCCGGATGAGGCCAACGCCTTCTCCCTCAAGGTCATGAACGTTGAGGATCTGGGCTCCGACGGCTACATCTACGGCAACATCATCACCGATGGCTCCGCTGCTGAGGCGTCCACCATGATGTCCGATCAGAACAAGCTCACCACGATCCGCGTGAACCCGCGTGCTCTTCCGAAGGTCGGCGATACCGTCAAGATCAAGATCGACCCGTCCAAGATGCACCTGTTCGCTCCGTCCACCGAGCTGCGTCTGAACTGAGACGATAACGAGTAACCAACCGTCGGGCGTTCCTTATGGAACGCTTGGCGGGTGGTTGAACCAATACTTGGCGGATGTGCAAACGTCCGTCAACCATTAAACGAGACATTCTCTTTCCTCTCTTATTGTCTCGTTGGAAAAGCCCCGCGTTGGTGCGGGGCTTTTCTTTTCCCGCTGTTCTCATCGTGACACTCGTAGTCCCTTTGCCGCCTGCCGTGGGTAGGTCAGCGGGTAAATTGAAGAGCTATGGAATCACATGAATTGCCACAGATGGATCCCCGTGTGCTTAAGGCCACTTCCGTGAAGGCCGAGGACCCCGCAGCGCAGAGCCCGGAGCCGCAGGCGTTGAAGATCACCGCCGCGAGTTCGAATCCGAAGATGTTCACGCTGCCGTGGGAGAAGCCGCTGGCAACATGGCCTGAGGACCTGCTGGTCAACCTGCCGCGAGGCATCTCCAGGCACGTGGTGCGTTTCGTGCACGTGGGCGACGAAGTCTACGCCATGAAGGAAATCACACGCAACGTGGCGGAACGCGAATACGAGCTGCTGCGCCGACTGCAGAAGCTGGAACTGCCTACCGTGCAGCCGATCGCCGTGGTCACCGGCCGCCATAATGCGCAAGGTGAGCCGCTGGAAGCCATCCTGGTCACCAAGCATCTGAAATTCTCGCTGCCGTACCGCGCGCTGTTCGCCCGCAACCTGCGTCCCGACACCGCCGAACGACTCATCGACGCGCTTGCCGTGCTGATGGTGCGTCTGCACCTGGCCGGCTTCTATTGGGGCGATGTGTCCCTGTCTAACGTGCTGTTCCTGCGTGACGCCGACGCTTTCTCCGCGTTCCTGGTGGACGCCGAAACCGGCGATCTGCAGGTGAACCTCACCGAAGGCCAGCGTGAATACGATGTGGATTTGGCCCGTACGAACATCATCGGCGAACTGATGGATCTGTCTTCCGGCGCATTGCTGCCGAGCAACGTGGACGAAATCGAAATCGGAAACCGCCTGGTGGACCGCTACCATTCGCTGTGGAGCGCGCTGACCGACACCGACAAGTTCAGCCCGGACGAGATGTGGAAGATCGAAAAGCGCGTCAATAAGCTCAACGAACTGGGCTTCGACGTGGACGAGCTGGAAATGAAGACCGCCGAGGACGGCAAGCGCGTGCTGGTGCGTCCGCGCGTGGTGGACGCCGGCTACGCCAACCGCAAGCTGCTGCGACTGACCGGTCTTGACGTGCAGGAGAACCAGGCCCGCCGTCTGCTCAACGATCTGGACGCCTACCGCACCTCCACGTGGCGTGATGGCGAGGATCTCGAAATCGTGGCCACCGACTGGATGCGCGAGGTGTTCGAGCCGACCGTGCGCATGATTCCGCGCGAATACCGCTCCCAGATCGAGCCGGCGCAGTTCTTCCATGAGGTACTCGACCATCGTTGGTTCCTTGCGGAGAAGGCCGGCCACGACGTGTCCATGACCGAAGCCGTGAAGAGCTATGTGGAGAACGTGCTGCCGCAGTACAAGCTCGATTCGAAGGATGTCGACGCGCTGAACGCCGAGGCCGATTCCGGCGTGATCGATGACGAATACACTTACGGCACCGACGAGGACGGCTACAACCCGGACGATGATCCGGACGCTGCGGTGTGGAGCCATTAGCCGTTAATGGCATATGAAAAAGCTCAAGCCATAAGGCTTGAGCTTTTTCATAAATATCGTAATAAACGATTACTTGGCTGCTGCGGCCTCGCGACGGGCGCGTGCCACGGCATACAACGTGATGCCGGCCGCGACGGACGCGTTCAGCGACTCGACCATATTCGACATCGGAATGCCGGCGATCGAATCGCACGCCTCGCGTACCAGACGGCTCAGGCCGTTGCCTTCCGAGCCGAGCACAACCACCAGCGGATCGGTTTCGAAGCCGGTTTCGCCGACGAGCGCGTCACCGCCGCCGTCAAGACCGACGCTGTAGTAGCCGCGTTCCTTCAGGCTTTCGATCGCCTTGGTCAGGTTCACCACGCGAGCCACCGGCATATGCGCTGCGGCGCCCGCGGACACCTTCCATGCGGCGGCGGTGACCGAAGCGGAACGACGTTCCGGCAGAATCACGCCGTTCGCGCCGAATGCGGCCGCGGAACGGATGACTGCGCCGAGGTTCTGCGGATCGGTGACGCCGTCCAGTGCGATGAACAGCGGACGTGCTGCGATACGCGCGCCCTCCGAAGTGGCCGCTTCCATGGCGCGCGCCTTCTTGTCCGCACGATCCACAAGTTCCGCCAGCGAGGAATACTGGAATGGCTGGGCTTTCAGCACCACGCCCTGATGGTTCGACGAGTGCGCGATGCGGTCCATTTCGAGCCTGTCAGCTTCCAGTAAGTTCAGCCCGTGGATACCGGCGAGACGTACGATTTCGCGCGTGCGATCGTCATGCTCGATACGTGCTGCCACGTACAGCGTGGTTGCCGGCACGCCACAACGCAGCGCCTCAAGCACCGCGTTGCGACCGATGACGAGGTCGTCGGATTCCGAAGTGAACTTCGCCGCTCGACGGCGTGCGGCCAGTCGTGGATCGGCCATCTTGCGGCGATCCGCCGCCTTCTTCGCCTTGTAAGCCTTGTGATATACGCGGTCTTCGGCCTTGGGGGTCGGCCCCTTGCCCTTCAGCGCGTTACGATGCTTTCCGCCCGACCCCTTGGTCGGTCCTTTTTTCATTGCTCCCATAACCGTCTATTGTCCCAGCACCCCGGGAAAAGTGCCTCGGGAAAAGCGCTTCAGAAAAGCGGCTCGGCTGCAGGCGGTCGGCCAAGTATGATGAAAAGAATGGAAAAGAAGAGAGAGTTTTTCGGACTGCCCATCATGTTCTGGGGCCTGTGGGTCACGCTGCTTATTTTGTGGATGGGCCGTTTCGTCACCTCGTTTCTTTCCATGTATCTCGTGTCCGACATGCACGTGAGTGCGGGCGTTGCCGGCACGATCGTCTCCATGTATGGCTTCGGCGGCATTTTCGGCTGCCTGTACGGGGGTGCGCTGTCCGATCGGTTCGGCCGGCCGGCGATGATCGTCATCGGCAACCTCGGTTCCGCCGTGATGCTGGTGTTGCTGGCGTTTATCGGCAATCCATGGATTATGGCGATTGCGCTGCTGATTTACGGCGCGATTTCCTCCATGCCAACGCCCGCGGTCGCGGCCTACGTTTCCGACGTGGTGCCGTTCCGCAAGCAAAAGCGCGCGTATTCGCTGCAGACGTGGGCCGCGAATTTTGGTTTTGCGATCGGCCCGATCATCGCCAACCAGCTGGTCAAAATCTCCTATTCGCTGATGTTTTATGCGGAAGCGGCGGTGCTGGTGTTCGCGACGTTGCTGATGATTGTGTTTTTCAAGGAAGCTGGAATTGGCGGGCGTGCTGCGAAATCGTCTGTGAAACAAGTTGTGGAACAGCCTGCGGAAGCGGCGGAATCGCAGCGATCGCAACAATTCTCCATCTGGCGTAGCTACCGTCGCGCCTGCACCGACAAAGCGCTCATGTCGATGGTGGTGCTGATGTTCCTGTACACGCTGGCGTATTACCAGATTGTCAGCGGCTTGCCGATTTCCATGACGCAGATCGGTCTCGGCACGGACGAATATTCCAGCCTGCTGACCATTAACGGCGGCATTCTGTGCCTGCTGCAGATTCCTGCGATCGCACTGTTCCAGCGCATGAGCAACACCCGTGTGCTGGTGCTGGGCATGTCCATTACCGCGGTTGGCTACGCGTTCCAGATTGGTGCGAATTCGTGGGCGACGTTCGCGATTGCGACCGTGCTATGGACGCTCGGCGAGCTAGGCACGTTCCCCATCGCCGCCACGACGGTGGCGAACATCGCGCCGAAGGACGTGCGCGGCACGTATCAGGGGTTGTACAACCTGGTGTGGTCGCTGTCGAATGCGTTTTCGCCGCTTGTCGGAGGCTGGATTTTGAACGCGTTCGGCAGTCACGTGCTGTGGACCTGCTGCACGGTGATGTTCGTAATTGTGGCGATCGGCTTCTACGTGACGCGCGGCCCCCGCGAACGCGCCGCAGCCCGCAATCTTGCGATGGAGGAACTGTAGCGGTTGCGCTGCGCAGGTGGCGTGCGGTAGATACGCCACCGAACTTGCCAGACAACTTAACATAACTTAACGGCAACTTCGCATCTGTTAAGTTCGCTGGTAAGTTGCTGTTAAGTTCGTGCGAAGTTGACGGAAAGCGATGTATTGGCGTGATTGTGTGGCACAAATAATGGACATTGCCGGCAAGACAGGGGTGCATGTGCGCGTATGAAAAAGCGGGAGGCCGCGATTCGGTTGGAATCGCGGCCTCCCGCTATGCGATTTAAAAAATCGGAAAGAAGAGAATCGGTGCCGCAGCGTTCGCTGCGGCGGTGCCTTGCCTCACGCGGTCTGTTTCAAAGAGATGGCCTGACGTGGTTCGGCTTGCCTTCCTGCTTGAAGGTCTTACTTGTTGAGGACCTTCTTCATCAGGTCGGCGGAGGCCTTGGCGAGTGCGAACTGGCCGAAGCCCGGATCGATGGAAGCGAGGTTGGAGTTGAGGATCTGGTTGAAAGTGTCGTTGTTCTTCATGATGTTTCCTTTCGGACGACCGCCTGGTTTCTTGCTTCTTTTTTCTTCTCTACATCGTGCGGTGCGTCGCTATTGTGTTGTTTTTCTTGTTCTTCGTTCTTCTGTTGTTTTTCTGTTGTGCCTTTACTATACGCACGTCGGTATGCGTCTGGCATGCCGCAATCGTCATTTCTATTGTAAAATCATCGGGTTATCTTGAAGAAAATGTGATTACTGTGCCCGCATAACAACACAATCGCCGTATCGTACGCTGACACGAGACGGAACATATCCATTCCCATGTCAACGCACGATACGGCGATATCGGCGTAAATCAGCGGAATAATCGTAAATCAGCGGGGCTGACGGAAGTGACGGTCACCGATTGGATCGAACGGCGTGTGCGGTTCAAGCTGGTACCAGTATGCCACCGACGCGACGTCATCCTGCCGCTCGAAATTGCCGGCTTCCTCGGTGCCGATCTGCTGCCAGGTGACGCGCAGGTCAGAATCGAAATAAATCGGATCCGGAATGTGCCAGCGGTACAGGCCGCGCATGACGGGTGTGGCCACATCCCAGTAGTCGCTTTCGCGGTGCGCGGCAAGACGCTGCGAATAGAACGGGAATCCCAGGTACGGTCCGGTGAACGTGTTCTCGCGCATGCGGCCATGCTCGTCGAAGTCGGCGAAGCTCCACGCGCCGCCGAAGTAGTCTTCCGCTCCGGTGCTGCACCACGTCGGGTACTGTTCATCGCCGTCGATGTACATCTTGACTTCGCCTTCGCCCCACCAGCGGCTTTCCAGCGCGGTCAGCGCAAGGTAGGTGCCGATGTACGCGCCATGGCCGTGCACATTGTCGAGAATCGTGTAGTCACGGGCAATTTCGGTGACGCGTTCGCGGCGCCACTGCGCATGGAAGCGCATCGCATCGGCTGGCAGCGCGTCGTATTCCGTGTAGTCGATTTGGTAGAAGAAGGCCGGCACGTCCTCGTTGTGATCGTTGCGCAGCACAATGCGCGCGTGCTCGAACGGCATGGCGAAATAGCAGTTGAAACCTCGATTTGGCACCACCATGATCGGGATGGAATTGATACGGCAGGCCTGTGCGTGACCGCAGCAGAAGAAATCGCCGATCGGGCACTGCACGGACGGCGTCTCCTCGCCATCCCAATAGAATTCGAGGATGAGATTGCGCAGTACGTTCGGACCGGTCGGGGAAGTGCGGTCGGTGACCGTCATCCAAATGTGGCGAATCACGCCCGGGCCATCGACGTCCATCAGCGTGACCGAATCGCCCGCCTTGATCGTCTGGATGCAAGGGCTGCCCTTACGTGACGGGCCGAGCGCGCTGGCGGCGGTGGCTGCAGTGCCCTTGCCGCCGGTCGGGTTTTCGGCGTTGACGCAACGTGTACGGCCGTGGTCCGTCGCGATTGCTAGCGAATCGAGGGCACCGTTGCCGAAACCGGAAGTCGCCATAGTATTCATATTTGTTCTCCTTACTTGGAAATCTGAAAATCTTGGCAATCGGCCGAACGGGGCCGGCCGATGTTGAAACGTTTCGATTATCCGTATGAAATTATGCTGCCGATATTGCTTGGCCTTGCGATTGGTGTCCGACTGCGGTGCTGGCAATCGCAAGAAAATTTATTGTGTGCCGCCGGACCCCGCTTCCGCAACGGATCCGCGGCGCTTCAGCGCGGGTTCGATGAGCTTGACGGAACCGTTGATATCGGCGCGTTCCTCGATGGCGGAAGTCAGCAGATTCACGGCTTCGGCGCACAGTTCCTCCGGCATAACCGGCATTTCGGTGATGGGGAAGCGCGTAGGCTCGCCCTCGAAATACGTGCCGCACGACAGCACCGAAATGTCCTGCGGAATCGTCATTCCATTGTCGTGCAGTTCCACCAACACTTGGCTGAGCACGCCCGCATTCGCCTGGTTGATGATGGCGGATGGGCGGTCGGGCCGCGCGAAAATGGTGCGGACGAACCGCTTCGCATCGAAACTATCTTCCTCGTAATGCTCGGATTCGATGATTGTCATGCCACGCTCCTTCGCGTGCGCCAGCAGGCTTTCGCGGAAGAAGATGACGTAACCGGAACGGCGGTCGTAATCGGATTCGTTGTTGCGCAGGAACGCGACGGTGCGATGCCCCTTTTCGTACAGAAAATCGACGGCCTTGCGGCCCATCAGCGCGAAATCGATGTCCACGCAGGCGCAGCCGGCATGCGATGACGGATAACCAATCGCCACGCACGGCTTGGGGAAGGTCATGGCCGCGGCCGCACGTTCGTCGTCCTGTTCGACGTCAAGCAGGACGACGCCATCGACGAGATTGCTTTGCGTCACGCGACGAATGTCTTTCGTGGCGTCCGGGCCGGTCAGCAACATCACGTCATAGCCAGCGTTCCTTGCGGCCCATGCGGTGTGCAGAAAGTAGGCGTTGTAGCGGGCTTTGTTGATGTCGCCGCGAATCGGGGAGCTCAGCGCGATGAGCTGGTTGCGCATGCCGCGCATCTTGCGGGCGCTGGCGTCCGGAGTGTAGCCGAGCTTGTCTACGGCAGCCATGACTTTTTCGGTGGTTTTCGCGGAAATCGAACGCTTGCCGGACAGCACGTAGGAAACGGTGCTGGCGGATACTCCGGCTTCGCGGGCGACGTCTTTGATGCCTGTCATTCAGCTCGCTTTCTGTGGTTGTTCCGTACTGTGCGCGTCTGTGCGTCGAATCGTTTCGTCGAAACGTTTCACCTAGCATAACGCAGCGTTACGATTGCTGTCAATCTTCCGTTGCGTCTTTGGTTTCGTATCGTATTTTGCCGGCGATGCGGGGCGGCATAAAGAAAAAGTCGCACGATTCGGCGTCTGTATCGAAACGCCGAATCGTGCGACAGAAAAAGGCAATGCGACCGGTGGTGTGGCCGGCGTTGCGATTGCGGGAAATCAGCCCTTCTTGCCCACCTTGCCGAACGTGAACGCGCGGACGATCGCCACAATGCCGAGCACCACCAGCGCGCAGCCGCCGAAGATGATCATCCAGCCGGTGGACGCCACCGGGCAGAACAGCATCACGCAGCCAGCGATAATCGAAATCAGCGCGTAAATCACAGCCCATGCGGAACTGGGCATACGCCACGATTCCACCAGCGCCATCACGCCTTCCATCATCCAGCCGACGCCCACCACCATGGTGACGACCACTGCCAGCGTCGCGCCGGACAGCGCCGAATTCTTCAGCATGACCACGCCGCCGACGGACAACAGCAGGCCGACCAGAATATCCAGCACACGCCAGCCGCCCGGCAGACCGAGTTCCACGATCGCCGTGACGATACGAACCACGCCGGAAACCACGAAATACGCGCCCAACGCGATCGCTGCGATTTTAAGCGTCGCACCCGGCCAAATAAACAGCGCCAAGCCGAGTACGATGGCGATCACGCCGATGATGCCGTACGCGCCGCGAATCGCGTTCTTCGCACGCTGCGGCAGCCACGATTCCATCAGTTTGAAGGGGCTTACGGGCTTCCATTCGCCGTTGGAATCGTTCGGATTGGGTTGGCCGGGACCGTATGGATAGCCATACGGATAGCCGTAAGGATTATCGAAATAACGCGGGGTTTGCGCGTCGTCCTGTCCGCCGCTTTGCGGGTTCGGATTCATGTTCGGGTTGCTCATAATGTCCCCCTTTTTTCTTTGAGATGCGCCTTAAAACCACTGTTGTTTTAAAGTCGTGTCTCATATTTTAGCCATCATGTCCAATTTCAGCTTTCAACAAAACGCCGAAAACTGTACGGCAAGGCGCAGGACGCACTGCACTGCGCGACGTAAGGCAGCGGGGAAGAAGGACGTGGCGCGACCGGCGATTGTCTCGCAGGCCGCGCCACGTTGCGTAAGTGCGGATGTTGCTGATGTGCGAATACGCTTCCACAACATCCGCGCGAACCTAGAACAGCTCGAACCGCACGTTAAGGCTGAGCGGCTGGTCGGCGGGCAGCTGGTACTGCTCATGCACCGGCGACATCCACGAATCGTCGCCGCCGACGCCCATTTGCGCGGCCAGCAGACGCAGGAACATGTGACGCGGCTTCGGCAGCTCATCCTGATGCAGCGCCTCTTCCAGCATCGTGCTCGAATACGGCAGTAGGCTCATCGCGAACGGCTTTGCGCCGGCACCGCGCTTCACGCGCACACCGTGGCCGGAATCGTCCGTGATCTCCGCCCAACGCACATCCTCATGATTGCCGGTTTCCTGCGGCAGCAGGTACGGCGCGCAATCATCGCCAGCCGTCGTGCTCCATACACCCAGCTTCGCGTGCCTGCGGTCGGCGTACGTCTCTTCCGGACCGGCGCCGTAGAATCGCAGGTTCGCATATTCCACCGGCAGCGCCCATTCGATACCGAACGCTGGAATCGTTGGAAGATCGCCGCTCTTCTCGCCTGGATACTCGACGTCGAGCGAAACGAGGCCGGCCGTGTCGGCAACGTAACGGACCGTCACTTTCGTGCGCTGCGGAATCGCCAATTCGTACGTATACGTGGCTTCCACGGCATTTTCTCCACGATTTGCGATCGCGCAGTCGACGCAACGCGCATACTTTCCTGCGACCGCCCACGCGGCACGTTCGAAAGCGTGTCCAGCACCGCGATCGTTGTCCGTCAGCGGACGGAACGTGGTGATCGACGGGCGGCGCAGCACGAATTCGCGCTCGCCGAACGTATATGAAACCATACCCCCTTGTGTGCGGGAGAACAGTGCTTCACGACCCTGTCCGCGCACGCCGGCGTTCCAGCGGCCAAGGGTGACGGTGCCGTCGGCCGGAGCTCCGGCCGCGTCAACGGCATCTGCAGTGGTCTTCGCACCTGCCACCACGCACTGGCCGAACGCCAGCTCGTAGCCGGCCGGTGCCCAATCGCAAGCGTTGCCAAGCTGCTGCGATACCTCCAAAACCAGCTCTTCGGCGTTGCTGCGGTAGTCATCAACCGGCCAATCGACTTCGAATGAAGCGCTCTCGCCGGCGGCCACGTCGAAACGGCGCGTAGTCGACCATACCGGCTTGCCGTCGGCCAAAATCCGCAGCACGAAGCGATAATCGCCCGTAGACACGAACAGATTGTCGTTCGTAATACGCGCTTCATCGACCGAAACCGCAATTTTCACGTTCGCATACAGCTGCTTGACTTCCTGCGCTTTCGGCGAGGGGGTGCGGTCGGCGAACAGCAGGCCGTCGCCGGAGAATTCGTAATCGCTTGGACGATCGCCGAAATCGCCGCCGTAGCACATGCGTGTCGTGCCGTCGGGCAGCTTGGTCTCGATTGCCTGGTCGATGAAATCCCAAATGAAACCGCCCTGGTACATCGGGTAGCGTTCCAACGCCGTGTATTCGTCCATATTGCCGCACGAATTGCCCATTGCGTGCATGTATTCGCAGGAAATGTACGGCTTCTTTGGACCGTCCGTATGTGCCGGGCTGCCGTCGTTCAGATAGCGTTCGATTTCGTCAGCATGCGCGTACATACGGCTTTCGATGTCCGTCACATCCTCGAATTCGCGCATGTGCACGGAACCCTCGTAATGTACCGGACGATTCGGATCAATCGTGTGCGCGTGGCGATACATCGCACGGAACACCTCGCCCGCGCTCGACTCGTTGCCAAGCGACCAGATCAGCACGCTCGGATGGTTGTAATCGCGGCGCATCATGCTGTTGATGCGGTCCACGCACGCGCCCTCCCATTCGGGGCGGCTGCCGGGGATGCCGTCTTCAGGACGCTCGACATTGTTTGCCACCCACGTGCCGTGCGTCTCCATATTCGTCTCGTCGATCAGATACAGACCGTACTCGTCGCACAGGTCGTACCAATACTCCTGGTTGGGGTAGTGGGAGGTGCGGATGGCGTTGATGTTGTGGCGCTTGCAGAAGACCACGTCGGAAAGCATGTCCTCGCGGGTGATCGCACGCCCGCGCTTCGCGTCGAATTCGTGGCGGTCCGCGCCCTTGAACACGATGCGCTTGCCATTGAGCGTCATAATGCCGTTTTCGATGCGGAATGTGCGGAAGCCGATCTTCTGCGTCACGGTTTCGATGATGGCGCCGTCATGTCCGACGACGCGTACGGTCAGCGTGTACAGCGTCGGCGATTCCGCGCTCCACGGCGCGATGTTCGTCATTTTGCCGGAATTAAGGGCGATTTCGCCGTTGCAGGCCTGCGTTGATTCCCATACGACATTTCCGTCGCCGTCGCGCAGCGTGCTTTCGATAGTCATCGCGTCGGCGGGGTTGCGCAAGGTGAGTGCCGCGTTGAGTTCGGCGGTGTCGGCCGTACCGGCGGTGTCGGCTGCGGTGTAGTCGGCTTCAAGCTGCACGGTTTCGACGTGCGTATGCGGCTGGGCGGCGAGCTCGACGGTGCGGAACAGGCCGTGCAGTCGCCAGAAATCCTGGTCTTCCAGCCAAGAGGCGCTCGAATATTCGTAGCAGGCGACGGTGAGCGTATGCTCGGCTTCGGGGGAATCGGCGGCGTTGCCATTGCCGTTTCGCAGCGCTTCCGTCACATCGAATTCGCTCGGCGTGAATCCGTCCTCGCCGTAACCCACGAACGTGCCGTCAAGCCATACGTAGATCGCGGTGGCGGCACCGTGGAAGGTGAGGCTGACCGTGCCGTCGTTTTCCAGCGTGCGCGCAAGCTGCGCGTCGAGCGCGAATCGACGGCGGTAGATCGCCACATGGTTGTTTTCCGGAATATTTGGCGCCTGCGGATCCTCGTGACCGTCCCACGGATATTGGATGTTGACGTACTTGTTCTTGAGATAGCCGGCCATCTGCAAGTGGCCCGGCACCTCGATCGCGCCGAAATCGCCATCCTCGAAATCGACGGCCGCGAACGGAGCGCTTTCCACGTCCACGTTGCGCGCTTGTTCGATACGAACCTTCCATTCGCCGTCGAGGCTCTGCTTCGGCTCGCTCGTCTCGCCGATGACATATCGGTGGCTGGAATGTGCCGGCTTGCGGTTCGCTGCGAACACCGTCGGATCGGTGAGCCAGCTTGCACTTGCCGTGGTTGCATGTACGATTGCGAGTTCGGCTGTATCTGCCATCTTGCATCCCCCTGTATTACTTGGTGTCACTGCATCGTTGCGGTTGCGCCGTGCGATGTTGCACGACCGTTTAGTAATGAATTTTACTAACTACCGATAATATATCACACTTCATGGTATCGTGCATCCGTCGCGTGCCATGCATCGTTCCGCCACATGTCCATTTTTCACACGCCGAGGATGTGCGATAATAACAGGATGCGCCGATGGCGTCCGCCCGGTGCCCACAACCGCGCAGCGTTGCCTCGCCTTTGCAAAATGCTTGCGATTCCGCGGATTTTCGATTTCCGCGATTCGAGGCATACGTAAGACGGGGGAGAGCTGACTACTCCGCGGCGCTCCCAAGGAGATCACCATGGATGATCGCAAGAAAGATCAGTCCATCCAGTCCCATGCCAATTTTGACGGCGATTCCGCTACGGGCGATCGCACGCAGATTCGGCAGGATCAGCAAAACCAGCAGCCGCCACAAATCGACCCGTCGCTTGCCGACGCGCAAGCCGTGGCCGCATCGCTCGGCGTCGATCCGAACACCGGTCTGAGCCAAGCCGAAGCTGAACGCCGACTCGCGCAATACGGGCCGAACGAGCTCGCATCCGCACCACCCGTGCCAAAATGGAAGAAGTTCCTGGCGCAGTTCAAAGACCCCCTCGTCTACCTGCTGCTCGCTGCCACCGGCATCTCGCTCATCGCATGGTTCATCGAAAAAGCCAACGCTGCGCCAGGCGCGGAAGGCGGCGAAATACTGCCGTTCGACGCCATCGTCATTGTGCTTATCCTTATCGTCAACGCGGTACTCGGCTACATTCAGGAATCGAAAGCGGAAGAAGCCGTCGAAGCGCTCTCCCAAATGACCGCGCCGCAAACCAACGTGCTGCGCGACGGCAAAATCGCACGCATCAACACCGTCGACGTGGTGCCGGGAGACATGGTCGTGCTCGGTGAAGGCGACTCCATTCCCGCCGACGGACGTCTGCTCGCCGCCGCCAGCCTGCGCGTGGCGGAAGCGAGCCTGACCGGTGAAAGTGTGCCAGTCGGCAAGAACGTCGATACGCTTGCCGAGGCCAAAGCCCTCGGTGATCGCGCCAATATGGTGTTCAACGGCACGTCCGTGACGCAAGGCACCGGCCGCGCAATCGTGACGAGCACCGGCATGCGCACGCAGGTCGGTAAAATCGCGGACCTTCTGCAGGCCACGGATGATGATGACAGTCCGCTGCAGAAGGAAATGAACTACGTTTCCAAGATTCTCGGCATCGCGGTGTGCATTATCGCGGCGGTCGTGCTGGTGGCGCTTGCGCTGACCGAAGGCTTCAACGACATCCACGACGTAATCGATTCGCTGCTGCTATCCGTTTCGCTGGCCGTCGCGGCCGTGCCGGAAGGGCTCGCCGCGATTCTGACAGTCGTGCTCGCGCTCGGCGTGCGCCGCATGGCCGAACATCATGCGATCGTCAAGAAACTGCATTCCGTGGAAACGCTCGGTTCCGCGTCGGTGATCTGCTCCGACAAAACCGGCACGCTCACCCGCAACGAGATGACGGTGGAACGCGTGGTCACGCCGAGCGGTGAGGTGCAGCTGACCGGCACCGGCTATGCGCCAGAAGGCAGAATGATTGCGATTTCCGATGCCGGGCTTATGCCCACCCCGTCGCCCGCGCAGGACGCCGCACAACTCGAAGCCGTCGCCGTGCTCGCCGTGGGTGCGCTGGCCAACGACGGTGAGCTACGCGAAAACGTTGATGCTGGAGAGGCTTCCGCAGCCTCCGCCACCACGTGGGAAGCTGTCGGTGATCCGACCGAAGTATCGCTTATCGTCGCCGCACGCAAGGTGAAGGCCGATCGCAAGTACGCGAACTACACGCGCGTCGGTGAGATTCCATTCACCTCTGACCGCAAACGCATGGCCGTCGTCGCACAGGACAACGCCGATGCGGGTCGCCTCACCGTCTTCGCCAAGGGTGCCCCCGACGTGTTGCTCGGCTATTGTAGCCGCATCGCGGTCAACGGTGCCGTACGACCGATGACGCAAGGCGATCGCCAGCAGATCCTCGCCGCCGTGGAACGCCTGTCCGCCGAAGCGTACCGCACGTTGGGCCAGGCGTACCGGCCGCTCGGCACAGCATCGCTCGCCGACGTGCCGGGCGTGCGCATCAACGCGGCCGGGCATGTGGCCGACATCGCCGACCAAAGCGATGTGCTGGAAAGCGACCTGATCTGGGTCGGCATGGTGGGCATCATCGATCCGCCGCGTACGGAGGTGCGCGATTCCGTCGCCGAAGCGCATCGCGCCGGCATCCGCACCGTCATGATTACCGGTGACCATCCGCTTACCGCGGCACGCATCGCCAGCGATCTGGGCATCATCGAAACAGACCGGAACGGCAGTGCGGCCGGCGCCGACGACTTGAGCGGCAAAGTGCTCACCGGTGTCCAACTCGACGAACTGCCGGATGAGCGGGCGTTCGACAACGCCACCCGCGAAATATCCGTGTACGCGCGCGTTGCGCCGGAACACAAGCTGAAAATCGTCGAATCGCTGCAACGGCAAGGCAATATCGTGGCTATGACCGGCGACGGCGTAAACGATGCTCCCGCCGTCAAAACCGCGGACATCGGCGTCGCGATGGGCATCACCGGTACCGAAGTTACCAAGCAGAGCGCCAAGATGATCCTCGCCGACGACAACTTCAGCACCATCGTCGAGGCGGTACGCGAAGGCCGTGGCATTTTCGACAACATCCGTAAGTTCCTGCGCTATCTGCTGAGCTCCAACGTCGGTGAGGTCTTCACGGTCTTCGGCGGTGTGATGCTCGCCGGATTCCTCGGCATCACCCAGCCTGGCAGCCAAGGTGTCACCGTGCCGCTGCTCGCCACGCAGCTGCTGTGGATCAACCTGCTTACCGACGCAGCTCCGGCGCTCGCCATGGGTGTCGACCCGTCCACCGACGACGTGATGGCACGCAAACCGCGCAAACTCACCGATCGTGTGATCGACGGACAGATGTGGGGCGACATCATCTTCATCGGCATCATCATGGCCGCCGTCACGCTGATCGGCATGGACATGCACCTCGCCGGAGGTCTGTTCACGGACCGTTCCGTGGATGCCATCGGACATGACGCGCAGATGACGGAAGCGCGCACGATGGGCTTCACCATCCTGGTCTTCGCGCAGATGCTTAACGCGTTGTGCTCGCGCTCGCATGACCAGTCGGTGTTCGTGGGGCTGTTCGCCAACAAGTGGCTGTGGGGTGCGATTGCGTTGTCTGCGCTGTTGCAGGTGGTGGTGATTTACGTGCCGTTCCTCAACACCGCGTTCGGCACGATGCCTCTGTCCGCCGGCGCGTGGGTCGAATGCCTTGGATTGGCGATGGTCGTGCTCGTCGCGTCCGAATTGCGCAAGTGCGTTCTACGTGCGATGCGTGAGTAGCCTGTCGTTTTCCGGCCTCCAATCCGCATTTTGCTGTGTCGTGAGCCGTTGCAGCGGCAAAATGCGGATGGGTGCTCGTTGCGTCCGTCTTATAGCGCCGCCGCGCTAGACTGGATTGCGATTGGCGGGCGCGCATTGGTTGCGCGTCCGTTCGTATGACGATTGTTCCGGCGTTTTTTGGAGGAATTTCGATGCTGCTGTCCGATCGCGACATTCTCGCCGCACAGGCCGACGGTCATATCTCACTCGATCCGTGGACCCCGGAGATGGTGCAGCCGGCTTCGATTGACGTGCGTTTGGACCGGTTCTTCCGTCTGTTCAACAACCATGCGTATACGTATGTGGATCCGGCGGAGAACCAGGGCGAGCTGACCGAGCAGTTCGAAGTCAAGTCCGATGAGCCGTGGATCCTGCACCCGGGCGAGTTCGCGCTCGGTTCCACCTGGGAGTACGTGAAGCTCGACGCGTCCATCGCGGCCCGCCTCGAAGGCAAGAGCTCGCTGGGCCGTCTTGGCATCCTCACCCATTCCACCGCGGGCTTCATCGACCCGGGTTTCGAAGGCCACATCACGCTGGAACTGTCCAACGTGTCCACGCTGCCGGTGAAGCTGTGGCCGGGCATGAAGATCGGCCAGATGTGCTTCTTCCAGCTGAGCTCGCCAGCCGAGCATCCGTACGGTTCCGCCACCACCGGATCGCACTATCAGGGCCAGCGCGGTCCGACCCCGAGCCGTTCCTACGTGAACTTCTATAAGGCCGACATCACCGACTGATCCGACTGTTCTAACTGACCCGGATCTACAGGATGCCCGGCGCGATGTTGTGCGCGGCAAGCCAATCGCGCAAATCGCTGAACTCCTCCATACTTACGGAATGGTCGAGCCCACGATAGCTTTTCTCCGTAAGGAACGTGTGCTCGTCCAGCCACGCGGCGGTCGCGAACAGTTCCGGCATGGGAATCACGGTATCGTTCTTGCCATAGCCGAAGAACGTCGGAATGTTGAGTTCAGCCACGCGATCGTCCGCCGGCGCGGTTCCCGCAACAGTGCCGGGCGCAAGAAAACCGGACAACGAAATCGTCGCCGCGTAGCGTTCCGGGTGCACGCGCAGCAAGTGAATCGCCAGCAGACCGCCCTGCGAAAAACCGATCGGCACCACGGCACGGTCGTCGGGAATGTTCGCCGAAACCCAATCGTCGATTGCTTTCGCTGCGGCGAATGCGTCACGGTCCAAATCCTCGCCGGTATCCACACAATCATGCAGCCACGAGTACGCGCCGGGTGCAAAGCGGCCAGCCGGCTGCAACGTCAGCGGCGCGCGCAACGAGGCGAAATCGTTGTATGGCGCGACGTAGCGCATCATGTCGGCCAAGTCCGTCTCGTTCGACCCCCAGCCGTGCAGGCACAGGAACAACGGTCGTTTCGGCGCGGTGTTGCCGCCGCCGCGCGAATACTGCACATGCGTGATTTGCAGCGGCTCGCCGAAACGTCCCGGCACCACGTCCGATTCGCGGCCGATCAGCTTGGTCTTATCATTGCTGTCTGCGCTGCCTGTTGTGTTTTCGATTGCGTCGCTCATGATTTCCAATATAGCGTGCGATTGTGGCGTACGCTCGCAGTGCGAAAAGATCCGTGAAAAGGGACGTGAAACAAGCCGTGAAACAAGCTGGGAAAGGGAGGCGAAGCAAGCGGCGAAAAAAGAAGACCCCGGCGGGATTGGCCGCCGGGGAGAGAAAGGAGAGAGAAGAAGAAAGGGTTCAATTGTCGGGAACTTCAAGGTTCCTGGTCGGCTTGTTTCTGCTGACAATTCATATATAAACACCTGATGCTGAGCGCATGTCTGGTGTTTTCTGAAAACTTCCTGAGAATCCGACGGCACATGTCCGGACAGACCGCTGTATATCCCCGATTGCATACATCTGAACCCGTCCAACCGCACGGTCCGAGCGGATCGCAACGCTTCGGCATATGATCAGGCACGGCAAAGCGGGCCGAGTCCATACAGGAAGCAAACGTGTATCCTGAGCGCGCAACCCGGGTCAGATCTGCGCGTCGGCGTCCACACTCATCACATACACGTTGCGTCGCAGCTGCTTGCTTTGCGCACGCGTGATGTCGCCGGCCTCATACATGTCCTGGATCACGCCCAGCTCGATGCCGTAGCTTTCGCGCTTGACCTCCTCGGCCTGTTCCTGCGCTTCGGCGCTGATGCCCATATTCGGCCGCGCCCGCAACGCGGATTCGCTGCGTCGGTAATCGAGCAGCAGTCCGGAGCAATGCTCGGTGTTGTATGTGCCGCGGCCCATTTCCTCATACAGCCGGTCGATCACATGTTCGATCGCATCCACTTGGACCACGCGCGTATGCGCGAACAGTTCGTCGTCGCTGAACAGCGGGGTCGTGCGCCGGATGCGGCTGTTCACGCGTTTCGCCAACGTGCCCATGCGCCGCTGCAGCGCCTTGTACCGGCCTTTGACGCGCCAGATCATACGGCCTGAATTGTGTGCGGTTTCGATGTGGCGCAGCGAGCTCATGATCTGGTCGAGCAGGCGCTCGCAGGCCTCGGCCTCCAGATCGTTCGCGGCGCGGTTCTCGGCGGGATTCGCCTTGATCGCCGCGCGCACGCCCGCCAGACGGTTCTTGACGTACTCCTTTTCCCAGTTGAGCGCGTCGATCTGCAGCTGCATATACCCCTGCGGATCGATTTCGCCGGTGCGCTGTTTCAACCGCGTGATGCGTTTCGTATACGAATCGATGACCATAAGCACCGCCCGACGGTTGTCCGGCGTGACACGGCCCGACAGCTCTTCGACCGTCCGCCGCAGCACTTCGATGGTGATCTCCGTCATTTCCGTCGACGTGTCCTTGTCGCGATTCGGCGCAAGCAGCGGCAGCAGGAAATTCGCCAGCAGCAGCGTTACCACGATCACGCCGCCGGCTATGAAGATCAGTTCGTCGCGCATCGGGAAATCCGCGCCGGCCGCCAGCGTGTACGGAATCGTGAACATCAGAGACAGCGTGATGGTGCCCTTCGGTCCACCGAACGTCATCACCGCGGCGGACCGCCAGCGTTTCGCCGTCATCTTGCGCCGCTTGCCGGTGGTGGTGTCGCGCGCGAGCCGCAGCATCAGTGAGATCCACAGGAAGCGCATGACGATCACCACTGCGGAAACCACAAGAATCGCAGTAAGCAGCAGCCAATTGCTGACGTGCGGATCGTCCCAGCTGGTGGTCATCGCGCTTGGCAGCAGCATGCCGAGCAAAATGAACACGGTGCCGTTCAGCGAGAACGACAGCACCCCCCATACGCTGGATGAGACGATGTTCGTGCGTGCCACATTCGGGCCGATGCCGGTGCGGTCGAAGCGGATAAGCAGGCCGGCGGCCACCACCGAAAGAATGCCGGAAACGTGCACCGCCTCCGCGCCCAAATACAGGATGAACGGCAGGAACAGCTCCATCAGAATACGTGTGGTCATCGTTTCCCAGCCGAGGGAACGCATCGTTTCGAACACCACGTCGGCCACCATGCCCACGACGATGCCGAAGAAAGCGCCACCGAAGAAGGACACCACGAATTGCATGGTCGATTCGCCCACTTCGAATACACCGCTGACGGCCGCCGCGATGGCGAACTGGAAACCGACGATGCCGGACGCGTCGTTGAACAGCGATTCGCCTTTCAGCACGCTCGTCTGCCGTTGCGTCAGCGCCGCTTCCCTGCCGAGCGACGACACCGCGACCGCATCCGTCGGCCCAAG